>Ga0228711_1002051_pt1 | contig 30582 bp, 42 predicted proteins | sample MedpolnodulmetaG_2_FD_177996 | JGI IMG/M metagenome (GOLD analysis project Ga0228711, IMG submission 177996) | Root nodule microbial communities from Medicago polymorpha collected in Santa Monica, California, United States - brown nodules | ecosystem: Host-associated > Plants > Roots > Nodule... | reverse complement strand
TGCATAGGTCTCGGCGGCACGCAGTTTAAAGCTAGCCAAGTCCTCCGCCACCCTGCTGGACTTCTCTTCGGCCGCTTTCACGCGCCCCTCTGTGGCCTTCTCGCCTTCCTTAACGCGGCTGTCGATCTTCCACCAGATTCCCCATCCGGCGCCCGCCACTGTAAGGAAGAAAAGGACCGCCTTCATAATTTCTTCGGGGGTCATCTTTTCAGCACCGCCTTGACGCCAGCGACTCCGCCTCCGACGTAGAAAATCCATTTAATCATGTCGCCGGCCCACTGCCGCATTTCGGGCGTCGGTAGGTTCGCAACATTCCAGCCGAAGTGGAACGTGCCATCGAGGATGACAGCCGACCACCAGAAGCCAAGCGGCAGGACGAACAGCGCCGCAAACATCCAGAACCACGGAAAGGAAAATTTCGCCATATTGAAGTCCGCCATGATGCGGGTCTCTTCAACGACCTGGCGCATATACTCCGCGGTGAGCTCGGTGCGCAGCTTCTCTTTGTCGACCTCGAGCTCTGCCTTGCGCTGCACGAGCGCAATGGCCTTGTCGATCACGCCGCCGAGGCCGATCTTGATGAGGAAGGAAAGCAGAGCAATCACACCCTTACCTCCTTGCCCCGCCATGTATTCCAGCGGCGGGCGATAACGTCTCGATACCGGTAAGCGACATACCCAAGCACCAGCATCGCGGCAGCCAAGGCGATCCAGCCCCACGGCAAGCCAGCCATGAACGCCAGCGCGCCAGAGCCAACTGCAGAGCCCGCGCCCTTGGTCGCTGCATCGCGTAGCGCTTTGGCGTCACGCCGTAGCTGCGACAACGTTGCCGGCCCAAGAATGCCGTCGGCGACCAGATGCGGGTGGGCTTTCTGGTAGGCAATGATAGCTTCGCGCGTTTTCTCGCCCATCCAGCCGTCTATGGCGCCGGGATTGAAGCCCTTGCTGGTAAGAATTTCCTGCGCTTCTTTGACGACCGCGTCAGGTTTGCGCGGCGGTCTGGGCGTGGATTCCTTTGCGGCATGGCCTTTGGTATACTGCCCGTTCAGGAAGAGATCCGCCTCTTCCTTGCGGCGCCGCACCAGCCCCGGCAGCTTCTTGCCGTCCGCGGTGTTGTAGTGGCTGCCGAGATAGGCCGCCGCCTCTTTCACCTTGCCAGCGCGCCAAAGGTCGGCCCACGTCCACTCCATGGCGCCTGCGCCGAGGTTATAGATTGCGCTGACGGCAGCATCCATCTGGTGCTGCTTGCGACTCTTTGGCGAAGACGCAACAACGGCAGGCTCGAATTCGTCGGCGAGTACAGAGGCGAAAATGGCGTCGGACTGCTCGGCCGTGATCTTCGTTTTGCCTGGCACGAGCTTCGTAATTCCGATACGCGCAAGAGCGCGGCGAACAGCGGCGCTGCGCATCGTGAACCCAGTGCCGATCGTCGGCACGCCGACAGGGTCCAGATAGCAGGTCAGCGGGTTTCCTTCGTGGCCACGCGTAAAGGCGCGGCCACGTGGTGACGTGGTCGTGATGGTCATGTTGAATTCCATGAAAAAAGCGCGCTCGCCGCGAGGCTTGCTGCGTTAATGTGCAAAAGACTGCCGTCCACCCCCGCCTCGCCTCTCGTGCATGCGGCGACTCAGGTATCGTGAACGAGCTGATGGTCAAAGAACCAGCAGCAGCTTGACGGCTGGGACTTGACGAGGGGAATGTGCGGAACACACGTTTGAAGCGCTATTGGATAGCAGTACTACTCTTGCTGCTGGCGGCCGCTGCAGTTTGGTATGGCATAGCGTATCGGCTGCACCACGCTGATCGACACGACGAGATAGTCGCCTACTACAAGAGCGCTGATGAACACCCGCTAAAATGTATGTCCTCTGACGTGGTCACCGTGGTCAGGTGCATCCAGGGTTGGGATTATGTCAGAGCCGAGCGCCAGCATGCTGCGTATGAATTGCGCGTCCAACAAGAAATGGCGGAATGGGCCTATGCTGCTGTCGTCGTCACTGCCCTAGGCATTGTATTTGTCGCCCTAACGCTCCGAGAAGCGCGAAAGACAACTGAAGCCGCCATCAAGTCCGAAGAAACAATGGCCAAAGCGTTAGCGGCCGAGCTTGAGCCATTTCTTACGTTGGAATTCGAAGAAGTTTCCGGCCTACAATTCTTAAATGGTCGTTTCGTCAAAAGCGACGGCAGCGAAGTGAAGGAGCTTTGGTTTCGTATTAGGAATTCCGGGAGATCTCCCGCTGTCGTCAAGCAGATTTGCCGCAGATGGAGCGTTACAAGTGGGGGCGCACCTCCCGCGCCTGTTCACATAGGTCCGATGCTTGCCGGCCACTCCGTAGCCGATGGTGTTTCTTTCAAACAAGGAAGCGTGCCAATTGGCGGGGGTTCAGAATCTGGCAGAATACGAGCCCTCATCGAACTCTTGAATAATCGACCAAACGTCCAGGATGGGCGCGTCTACTTCCAGGGATTTTTCGTCTTTGAGGATCTAAGTACACAACGATACGCCTCTGGTTTCCTGTTGATATTTGACGATGAACGGTTCCACTTGGCTTGGCCGACAAGCGACCACGATCGCTATAACTACCATTTCAAGCTTTGACGGCCCCCCGTCGGCTCCTTCGTTGCCCCGGCGAAACACGCATGCCTCGATACCAGCCACCAGAAATGATCCAAGCACCAGGCAGTCGTTACCACGTTGTAGTCATGCGCCGCTGCCCAGAGAAAGGAGCGAGGACTCAGCGCTCGCAGCGGCGACATGAAGAATGTATCGACCGAAGTGATCAGGTCTTCACCGTGCGATAACGGCAGGTGAATTCGCCTTCGACATCGCCTCCGTTGTAGTCAGGCGCATAGATGTTTCCGGCGTCGTCCACATATTCGATGATGCCGAAGTCTTCCTCGACCGCCAGATCCACCATCCATTCGATGAATTCGTACAGCGACTCACCATCGGAGGATCTTTCTTCGTGAATTTCGAATTCTGTCATCTTTTAGATCTCAATCCACTTGTTTGCGAAGCTGCTGAACATCAGCATCACGATGTCGTTGACTGTTCCGAGCGTCCGATCAACAGCACCCTTGAGGAAGATGTTTCCGGTGTTGTGCTTCAGGACAACGTCGCGCGCGTCTGCGGTAATCGTGAACGCGATTTTTTGACCGTCCGTGCCGCCGTTGATTGTAGCCAGGTTGTCAGAGACGGCTGCGCCTTCGGTATCGAGGCGGTAACGCTCAATCGCCGGATTGAGAATAGTAATGGCATCACTGGCGATTGTCGTTCGTTGCGACATCACGTCGCTGGAAATGCGGAAGGTGTTCGCGGAACCACTAGCGTTCTGGACCAAATCCATCGGAAAATCGAAAGGTGTGCCGACGTAGTTCTTGACCTCAATGACGTTTCCGGAAGCGCCGACACCCAGGTCGAGAAACTTGTTCGTATGCGGCACGTTGCGCCATGTATCGATAACGACAGTGCAACCGACTGCAGTTGGCAGCGCAACAACGTATTTCGTGTCTTCGTAGCTACGGAGGTGGCCAATCCTGATGACGCAGTTATCAACCTGGTTCAGGAATATTGCATGCTCGTCAGTATCCTCCGTCGGGTTGCCGGCATCGCTCGCTTCGTCCATGTCAATGACTTCGGCATGCATTGTGCAGAAGGACGAATAGGTGGCGCGGAGTGCCCGGGTCGCACCCTTAACAATCTCGAAGGAAGAGTGGCAGTTGACGTTCGACGGGGCAGCCACATCGGTTGACCCGATCGCAATGCCGCCGCGGCAGTTTTCGATCCAATTGCCGATCGACTTGCCGTCAACGTTCCGAGCCTTGAACTGAATCGCGAACTGCGGCGCACCCTGCCGGCCAAGGTTGATGACCTTGTTGTGAGCCATCAGGCCGCGTCGGGTATTGTTGAGCAGAATGCCGTTATTGGCGTTGCTCAGGCCGTCGCACTCGCATTCGATCACGCTAACGTTGTCGTGCAGGCCGTTCGCCGCGTCTGCTGTGTCGAAGAAAATGATGCCGGTGTCTGTGTAGTCTGTCACCTTAACGCGATGCACAGTGATGTTTTCGCCGCGGTCCATGCGAAGCGCATGGCTGCCGGTGCCTACAGCAACATTTGAGCGCTGGCAGTCCAGGGTCAGGTCGGCGATGATATAGTCGCTGCTGTTGACGATATTCCAGAACGCGACGGTGCCGGTATCGGCGCGCTTGAAAATCGTCACATCCTTGCCGGCGCCAAAGACGCGGAACGGCATGGCCGCGGACGTGATCGACAAGTCATTCGTGAGCGTGAACTCGCCCGCTGGCACGCGCAATGTACCGCCACGGGTAGTGATAAAGTCGATGGCCGCTTCCCACGATGCGGTATCAGCACCGCCTACGCCAAGACCGAAGATCTCTGCGGGGTATTCCTGTGCAAGCGCGATATCCCACCAAGCGCCGTCGTCGGACTGTATCTGCCACGGCTCTGTGCCCGTGGAGGCGAGCCGGAAGTAAAGGGCGCCACCACCATCGCCTGGGGTGGCGTAGCCGGCGGTGCGAATAAAGCTCATCCCGTCTGGGATGGAATTGCTGCTGATATCAGAAGCGCTCAGCAGATTCCACGCCGCGTTCCGCTCAATAAACGTGCCCCACGCCCTTATCTGTGCCTTGTCGGGCTGATGTGGGTTGGGCGTCGGGCCGTCCGCCCATATGGTCGTGGCGAGTTCTACCATTATGATTTCCCATACGAAAACGCCCCGGCTGCTAAGCCGAGGCGATTGAAAAGAATGCGCTTTGGATGAGGTTAGGTCACGGTAAACGTGCCCGTCGCAGCGGATGCACCCTCGATGCCAGAGTGGTTGATCGACACTATCCAGCCGTAATAGGTGCCGGCAGCGAACGACCTGGAGGTCGAATCCGCACTCGATGACGCGCCGTATTCTGGCGGACCAGCGTAGCTTGCCGTGCCGAAGTTATTGACCGTGTTCCAGTAGATCTTCGCACCAGCGTAATTGCTGCTGTTCGGAGCGTTCCAGTTGAACGTGGCTGCGCCTAGCCCACCCACCGCGCTCGGCGAGGTAACGACACCAGGCGGAGTCGGATCGGCGGTCGACGTCACCTCTTCCGTGACAGACCAATTGGAATACTTTCCGTTGGACGCCTTGAATGCCACCTGCACCTGCAGTTCCTGATCGACAGGGACCGTGTTGGTGTTCAGATTGATGTATCCGCCAGACGGGTCAGCACCTGGGAAAGGTTGTTCAATCCAAGCCCCTGGCGTACCGGCGCCGATATCAGCAACGCGGTAGCGGACTACAGGAATGAAGCTATCGTCAGCCGGGTCGATGACGACCACACGGATGTATACCGAGTTGTTGCTCGCCTTCGCCTGAATAAGGTTGATGACCGGAGTCGGAATATTTGACGCGTTCACCGCCGGAGGAACCGGAGGCTGCTGCCCCTCTTCTGTTGTTGGATTCCAGTCGTCGATGCCATCAGGCTGCTCGACGAAGTCCATCGAAAAGCCGCCCTTGGTAAGAGCCAGCACAGACCTACGGTTCTCCAAAAGCTTACCGTCTAGCCGCGGTAGGCGGTTCGGAGTTTCCAAACGAACCCAGCGGGCATAGACAGCGTTGATGCCGGATAGCCGAACGTCAAGGCTGCCCTTGACCTTCTGCCGCAATCGCAGCCAGTCTCGCTTGCCCAGCCTCCGTGCTTGTCGCCACTGGTGGCACCATTCGTAGCTGCCCTCTTGCGTCAGCACACGGCCAGCACTTAGCTGCGCGGCCGTGTCTTCAAAGAAGTCGGTGTCGCAGCTTGTGTAGTTCGTGGCCGGATAAGTGAACTTCGGCACGAGCCGATTGCACTCGTCTTCGAACAGCACGTTGTACTGGACCTGATGACCGACAATGTCGGCATCGGTCAGCGTTGCGGTTCTGCTTTCGCGGAACTTGCCGACGGTTAAGATGCGGGCTCCATCGCCGCGCGCGACCAAGTGACCGTCGCAGGTCGAGAGAATAGCGTTCAGCCCAGACTTCGGGCCGTTCTCTGTCGTGTCCCAGCCGTTGCACTCGTAGCGCGGTTCTGTGCCACCGCCTTTCAGCGGAACCAGCTCGTCGCAAACGTCGGCCTCTTCTTTCCATAGGTCGATGACTGGAAGCAGTGCTTTTGTGTAATCAAGGCCGAATCCGAATTCATTAAAGCAGAGATGCCAGGCGCAGATGACCGCAGAATTGCGCGTCCACGTCCAGGTGCTCTGATCCGCAGGATCCTGCGCCGGGTCGCGGAAATCCCAGCAGACTGCGCCGTCGATCTCTACCGAAGGAGATGGGGCGCCGTATGGAAATGCCGTCTGCTGATCCTGCGCGTCGGCGTTGTGCGCACGCATGGCAAGTGAAGCCTGACCGTCTCCGCGATGGGCGTTGGTCCAGATGCCGTCAGCGCCAAGTGCCGAGACAAGCTCCGAATACGGCGTTTCCGGATTGGCGCCGAGGCGCGTGTAGAGCCTGACATTTGCCGATCCTGCGCCGTACCTGCCGCCCGTCGTCAGCGGCGTGACAACGTCATCAACAACTGTCACCTCGTCGTCGTTGAGGTAAAACCGATTGAAGGACTTGATCTTGTGTCCGGCAATAGCCTGCACGGAATAAAGGTTAGACCCTACTGCCTCCCACATCATTCGCGCGCCAGCCAGCCGTGTGCGGCCGACGGCATAAGTGCGAAACGGAATCGCCTGGTTTAGAGGAGACCTACCGTCTTCCGGTTTGGGCGGCTTTGGCGTTTGCGCCATAAGCGCCTGAAGGCCGATCGAGATCGCCGTTGTTGCAATCGCAGAAGCGATTGACGCGTAACTGATTGTGGTGGCGCCGATCGCAAAACCGCCGGAGCCAAGCACCGCCGTGAAAATCGGCGTGAAAATTGGGTCGAACATGACTTCGCTGTAAAGCGAAGTCGTGCTGCCGAGGCCGTAGCGCTGCAGCATCATGCGGTGATGGAAACTCATTGTTTGCGATCTCCACCAGGTGCTCGCCATACGGCAACGTGGTCTAGCTTTTTCGCGACGACTCCGGAGGGCGACAGCAGAGCCCAGAGCGGCCCGAAACGGATCGCGCAGATTTCCTTGGTCTCACCGTCCAGCCCCGTCGGAGCCTTGACGACACCGACGTCACCGTCTTGCGGGTGCTGGACACGCTTGAAGCCCACCGGCTCCAGTGCAGCGGCAGCGAACGCAACAACGCCGCCCGTCCTCGCCAGTATGTCATGGGCGCCCTTGGCCGTGCTGTAGGTGCCGCGGAATTTCTCTGCCGGGTCGATCCCGATGCTCTCTTGCAGCCACGTGCCACAGAACGTCGTGCAGTCGTCGCCGCCCATCCCGCCCCACCTGAAGCGGTGGGGCAGCGCCAGAAATTCGTGCAATGTCATGAATACCTCGGGCGCTGTGGCCTAGAAGTTCGGCCAGACTGGTTGGACGCCTCTGGCGAGCCTGCTGACGCCGTCGCAGAACTTATCAGTAGACGAGATCGCCTTTTGGTGCGGGGTAGACCAAACAGAGCGCGCTCCGCGCGACCGCGTGGCCTCTCCGGCAACGACGGCCAGCGACAGGGATAGTGTCACGGTTTGCCCGCTAGGCGTGGCGGGCGACGATTCCGATACATGCGAAGCAGTGCCGGTCCAAATCGGAATGACGTTACTCATCGGCTGGTAGTAGTGGTCCAGCGTCGTGATGCCCATCTGCACAGTCGCGCCGCGCACGGCAGGCAGGGTGTCTATCATCCTAGCGGCTGACGTAGGATCGATGCCGGAGAGCGTGAACTCCACGCTGTCCGCCGTGCCGTTCACCAGCACCTCGAGCGTAGGCACGCCGACAAGCTTGCCGCCGCCTAGGTAGACCGTGCCGGTTGGGTCAATGCTGTCGAAGTTGGCCGGAATATCGTTGATCCCGAACCACATATACAGCGACGGCGTGGTGCCGATGCGCAGGAAGATTCCGAGCTGATGGCTGCCCCGCAGCTCGCTGATGACGTTGTCCGGAACCCAGCCCATCAGAACGCCTCGACGAACTGGATGGACTGCTGTGTGACGAAGAACGCCTCAACTACCGACGGAAGCGTGAACTCAGACTTGAACTTCGCGACGAAACGCGGCCGAGCGAACTCGACTCGTGTGCCTACGGCGACTGCCTCGCGTAATGGCGGCGCGATCGCCAGCGTGTACACCGGATTTTCTTCCGATGTTTTGCTTATCACCTGCCAGTAGCGGTAAGCGCGCCAGCCCTTCGTCGTGTGGTAGATCGAAAACCAGTCAGACCAACGCAGCGGCCTATCGAGGCCGTAGACGCGCATCTTTATAATGCCAGCGTTCAGTGCCGCCGCTTCGGTAATCTCGCCGTAGACCGTCGCCTGGCTGTAGCCTGCCCCATCCGAGAAGTAAGATCCGTCAGAGTGCGTGATGCCGCTGACGATGGGCGCAGGCAGGTTATTGACTGTCGGGAACGGCCCAAACCAATCGGTAATGATCGGCACATTGATGAAGCGGAACCCGCCGTTGAGGCGAGCTCCAAGCCAATTCACGTATTCGTAGTGCTCTGGGTTTTTAATTTTGCAGTCTTCATATGTCGCGGTGACGATACCGCCACCGCTCATTTCGATTGTCTGCCCCTCGCCTACGCCATTACGTCCGCCATCGATCGACGATCCAGTGACGTCATAGATAGTCTTCACTGGTCCAATGAAATTGGCTTCCAGCGTCGGCTGGTTCGTATAGACCGCCATCGATCAACCCTTCTGGCTAGTGTACCTGCTCTGCATGGTGCCGAAGCCGCCGCGGCGCTGGTTTTCGTTGTACTGACTAAGCCCCTCGCCAACGCCCTGCTTGACCAGCGTGCGGATGTGGTCGTCGCCGCTCGCGCCGCTGATTTGAACCTGCAGGACGCCAGGCTGTACGTTGCTGTTCGCCGACGTTCCGCGTCCATTAAGACGAGGTGCACGCGGGGCGCCAACCACGCCGCCGTTGGCATACCCGCGAAGGCGCTCGAGCGTAGGCACGCCAATGCGGCTGACCGCAGCAGCGTCGAATACGTATTCGCCCTTATGGACGATGCCCGCAGGTGTGTACTTGCCGCCAGTACCGGTAAAGCCGCCCTTGTCGTAGAGGCCGATTCCGCCACTCATCCATGCCGAGGCGAACTGACTCGACCCTGAGAAAAGCCCCATGCCGTATTTGGTGAGACTGCCTAAAATGCCGCCGCCACCACCGTTAGCCATCAATGCCTGCGGGATACTTTGCAGGGTGGATGGCGCCAATCGCGTGAGCGCGCTTAATGTCGGAAACGGCCGACTTGTAATTATTGATTGTTGCGAACAGCGGCGAGTAGCGAGCGCGAAGGCGCTCAAGTTCCTTGCCCTGGTCGGCCAGAGCGCCGCTCCACTCCTTGGTGCCTCGCGTGCCAATCCCGACCATGCCGTCGATGCGCTTTTGCAGCGCAGACGACATGGAATTGTCGATGCCGCGACCAAGATCATTGAACTGCTTTTCGACCTTGCCGGTGGTCGAAGATATGTCTGCCTCGAGCCGCTTCAGGCTCCGTTTGACCGTAGCAAGGTCGGTGCTGATGGAAATTACAAGATCATCTGTCTTTTCAACCATCAGGCGAATATCCTAGAAGTGGAAAAGCCCGCGTGGTGGCGGGCTGAGGGGGATGGCAAATGGATGGATGGCTGAAGACGCTAATCGCCTGCGCATGCATGATAGTGATCGCAGGTGGTGGCTGGTACGCCTGGGGAGAGTTTTCCGACCATCGCGAGCGCTCTGCGAAAGCGGACCTGATGAAGCGCGTTCGAAACGAACTCTTCATGCTCGCGAGCGCTAGCGAAAGTGAGCCGGAAAAAGTTCGCGAGATGTGCTCCGTCATTCGAGAAAAGCCGGACACATTCAGCGACAAAGACTTTGCGGCTCGGACACTCCGCAACTGCAGGGCGCTCGGCTTTATCTAACCGTACTTCGCCAGCAGTGCGTTCATTTCCCCGCCAGACGGGGCGCTCTGCTCACCCTCTGCACCATTTGCTTCATTGCGGCCGTGGATTGCCTCAAAGAACTCGGTCAGGGAGGCGTCCCAAAAATCAGCGGGACGCCAGCCAAGACCACCGAGCGCAATGCGCATCCAGTCGCGCCAAGGGAATGGCGCGCTTACTTCGTCACGTCCGCGACCGCTTCGACGTTTCCCTCTTCACCATCATCGAAATGATGTGCGAGAGCGGCGTTGAACGCCGCTGCGCAGTCCTTAAAGTGCTTCAACTTGAGCTTCTGAATCGCAGCAAGCCGATCGCCTTTGATGGTCAGCAATTCAATGCCGGCCAACACAGCGGCCGCCTCAACGCCAGACAGGCGCATGAAGAGATCCTGAAAGGACTTGCAGTCCAGCCTCGTCGACACAGCGGCAAGGCCACCCATGCTGGCAGCGATGACGAGTTCAACTCCGTCGATCGTCAGCAGAACTTCGCCGCGGGCGCCGTTCACCATTACGCTCTCCTCTTTAGCCATGGATTACACCTCAGCCGTAAAGGTCAGCTCACCGGCTGCGACAAAGGTTGCGCTGAATTCCATGTTCGGCTCAACGTCGCCGCTCGTTTCAAAATCGGTAATCATCCAGCTGCCTTCATAAGTGCCGTCGCCAGGAACCACAACCTGAGCATTGAAAGCACTTGCGGCGCGGACGTAGCCCATAAAAGTCGTCATTGCTGCGCCGGCGACGAACGCTCCAGAACCAGAGAAGGTGCGGTTCGAGATACCCGGACGGCTGGTCTTCTGTACCGGTCCACCGGGGTTGGTGCAGCTCGGCACGGTGGTGTCGATTTCGTTTGCCGACATGTTAAAGCTGCGCGTTTTCAGTCCGCACATGTTGCTGAAGACTTCCGGCGTAGCGCCGTCGCCGATTTTGATGAGAAGCAGTCTGCCAAGTTGCTGACCAGTTGCCATATGTTAGGTTCCTTCGTGTATGAAAAAACCCGGCAGATGGCCGGGTCGCTTTGGTGATTTTGGTGATGTGTGTAGCTGCAGACGCGCTGCCGCTACGGCTTCTCAACATTGGCCACGAAGTCGATGACCGCGTGAGATGTAAGCCCGTCGGGATCGCGAAATACCCGCGTCTGGCGGTGCATGATTGAGATCAGGCGGTTTGTTACGAGCGTCAGCGGTGCCAAGTGCAGGGAATCCGCCATTGCATCAGCGATCCGCTTAACTTCCGGAAAGCCGACAGATCTCGACCAACCGTGCATCGTCACGTAGATTTCGCCGCCGCTGATGCATGTAGCGTCGTCACGCAAGAACTGCGCTTCGCCGATGGTCACATAGGGGTACGTTACAGGGTCAGGTGGCTGGTCGTAGACACGCCCAGAGATCAGCGCCGTCAAGGCAGCATCTGCCTTCAGGCGCGCTACTATGGCGACCTGCAGTTCCCATTCTGGACTAGCCATCAGCGTTTACCCCGCGCTTCCCTGACGCCTTTGTTAACGGCCGCCAGCAGTTTGCGGCGCGCCGCTTTACGGTAGGCTCGCCACGTATGAAAGACGTGCGGTTGCGCGGCTGTGCCTGGGTGCATCTGCGTTTCGCCGCTAAAACTGATGTTGCCTCCGCCTGGGGCGACATTGTGCGGGGCAGTTCCAAATTCCAAGAAACGCCAGATGTATTCGGCGAAGACTCCGGTTGCATCCTTGTCTTTGGTCTGCGTAATGCCGATCTGCTTTTTGTCCGGGTTATCCGCCAGCCGAGCGCCTTGGATGCTGGCCGCGTAGTTGCCAGTTGCACCACGAGGTGCTTTTGCGGCAATGCGGGTGGCTGCTTCCTTGGCAATCTCGAGCTTCGCCTCGGCTGCGTACTTCTCGACAGCAGGCGCTAGCTCGTTCAGCCTTCGCGTAAGGGCCTCACGGCCCAAAATCTTCGCCTTGAACGCCATTACGTCGCCACCCCATCATCAACCAACAGGTCGAGCCACGCGTTTTTCTGGTCTGGGTTGGTAACGGTCCTGATGTTCATGATGCGCGACGCGTTCCGAGCATCCACGATGCGCCATGAGGTGGTCACCTCACGCGCAGCAGCGCAACTGCGAATTCGAACCGTGTAGGGCTGCACGCCAACCAGCCTGGCCGCCTGCACAGGCTCGCCTCCCCTGAGCGGGATCAGCTCGGCCGCGGCTGTGAAGACGGTTTCGTACGGTCCTGAGACTTCATTCCCAGCCCCGTCGTCAAGGGCCTCACGTTTCTGAAAGTGCAGCCTTTGATGCATGCGGCCGGCGCTTGGTTTCTTGGCCATCCGTGTTCTCCTTGCGAGGCGCCGCAACCTTCACCGCGGCGCCCTTGCTGATGACCTCGTCGGCGCAAGCCCTCGTGACGTTGAGCGTCATTCCGGCTTTATAGGCGATGGTGAAGCCAGGCTGGACCCAATAAAAATCCCTCTTGAACTCCACCCAGGCCATTAGGCGAGCGTCACGCCGGGATCTTGGACGTCGACGGCAAGAACGGTCGTGCTCTTCGCAATACCAACCTGAACAGCGTCCATCCCAGTCGTTAGATCTGCGCGAGGGCAAAGGCCGCCAGCCGTGCCGCTGAGCCAGTAGTCGGTTCCCGCGACCAGCGTGGCGCCGATCGTGATGTCACCGGCCTTGTGGATGGAGACGGGCTGGTTCAGCGAGGCGCCATTCAGTGCAATGCCGTGCACCTGCCGCGTGCCAGTGCCGTTGTTGTCGGAGAGAAGCCACTTGTTTGTGGCTGCGTCCAAATAAATCGCCTGGCCAGCCGTTATGGTCGCGCCAGCAGTGCCAACGTCGCGCGTGGAGTTCGTGCCGGCAATTACGCTCGCCGCGGTGATAACTAGATCTGCCAATGGTTCATTCCTTTTGCAGTGCTAATGCCGCGATGGCGGCCGCCTTGAATAATTCTCCCGCATCGGTCAGGACGCGGCGGTCATTTTAATTGCCGTCGGTAGCGATCTTGAAGAACAGTCGCCACTGATAGGTGGTCATGTAGACGGCCTGAACGAACAGATAGCCTTCCGCCGCCTGATCATTCACAAACTTATGCATGGCCTTTGCGCCGCCGTCGAATTCAACAACCTTGTACATCACGGTTACTTCACCCTGACTTTGAGTTTGACCGTCTGGTCGTAGGTTCGCCCGCCGGTCGTCACGACGCGATTGAGCAATTCGTAATTCACCCCTGCCGTCCCTGCTGATAGCCAGACGGTAGACAGTGTGTCTGTGTTGCTGCTGGCGCCGATTGTCAGGCCAACGCCGCTTGCCAACGTCCACGTTGACGCGCTGATCGTGTCGTCAACGAGCAGTGCGGACCAATCGAGCGAGTAATCTTTGACCTCATCCGGATCTTTGACCGGCGTCCATGAAATGCTCATTGCTGTCCCCACACCGCGCCGCTAGACCGCGACAATTCTGTTTTCGGCCGCGACTACTGCCACTCGGTCTTCGGCATCAACCGACGCCGTTCTGTTTTCGGTGCCGACCGCGATCGTTCTACTCAGATCAGGCTCGCCCAACTGGTCGTCGCTGGCCGACAGTGCGTCTGCACCGGATTCATCTGCGGCCATGGATCCAGACACAGGAACGACGCCAGCCATAGCGGCTGTTTCAGAGCCTGCCTCATCAGTAGACAAGGAGCCGGCCACAAGCACTGCGCCCGCGAATGACGCGGTATCTGTGCCAGCCTCAGAGCCGCCCAAGACACCGGCAACGCTAACGGCTCCAGACATCGCGGCAGCGTCGCTGCCTGCTTCAGAGGCGGCTACGCTCCCAGCAATCGCAGCAACCTGCGATCCGGAGCCAGAAAACGTGTCTGATCCAGTCTCGGCGACTACAAGCGTGCCGGACATGGAAACGGCGCCCGCGGCGGCAAGCGCATCTGCGCCCGCCTCATTAGCTCCAAAGGTTCCAGCTACGGCAACGGCGCCCACGCCAGCAAGGCCGTCTGACCCAGCTTCCGTAGCCGCAAGTGCCCCCGAAACAAGAACAGCACCAGCACTAGCAAATCCGTCAGCGCCCGCCTCAGCGGCGCCAAGCGACCCCGACACCAAGACGGCACCGGAACCAGCGAAGTCGTCTCCGCCCGCCTCTGTGGCAGCAAGTGCCCCAGTCACGGCCGCGCCCGCAGTCGCCTCTGTAATCTCGAGCCCGTAGCCGATCGAATCCGTAGATGTGGATGTCCACGTCAGTGATGTTGCCGGCGACGTCATGTCGTAGCTGACATTCAGCCTGACGTTGGTCGCCGGGGCTAAATCATAAATCTCCGTACAGCCTGTCGGCTGCGTCCATGTGGAGCCAGCGTTGCCGACTCCGAGCGCAACCAGAATAGATGTCGCCGCATAAGCCGACATCGTCACGGATGGGTCGCCGGCCGCGTTCACGTTGCTGTGGAAATTCGAGGATATCGAGCCTGTGCCTGATATCTCGAATACTTCGCAACCAACCTGCGTTGGTGTGCCGGTGGCTGTCACCGTAACGGTGCGCGCCGAAGGGCTGCCCCCGACATCCTGATAATAAATTGCGCCGCAGATGACGCCCGCGTCGATTCCTGACCCTGTGACTGCAGTCCAAGTGCCGCCGAGGTTATCACTGATCGTCGGGACTGCGGCCGTAGAGCCGCGGGCAGCGCACAGCGCAAAGATGCGGACGTTTGCCGAGGGCGTAAAGCTGGCTGACGTTGCCGTAGTTGCTGTGGCGCCAGCCGCTATTAGGTGCGTTGGCGTCCCGATCGCCATGGCTTAGGCCGCGTGTGTTACGGTCGCGCTCGACAGGGTGACATTCTGGCCAGACGTGATCGATACGGAATCAAGATTGATGTCAGATCCAGACGTTCCGACCGTAAGGCCGGTCAAATGCGCAGTACCGCCGCTGGTCTTGATCTGGGCCTTGGCCGCCGTGCCGCTTGCGCCAGCCGCTACCGTCGAGTTGTCAAAAACCAGCGTCCAGACGGCTCCGGAGACAGTGCCGCCAGCAGCGTCAAGCCCGAAAGTCGCTAGAACAGCATCAGCCGCGGTCAAAATCTCCAGCGTGCCGTTGGCGAAATGGTCGCGCGTCGCAGTCATTCGCGCGGTCTTCACCGCGGCGTTATAGGTAACAGCCATTTTGTGAATTCCCCGCGCTAGCCGCGTCTGTAGTTGCAGAGCAGCGCGTCAAGCGCCGTCCAATCATCAAGTTTCGCGTTCTCGCGAACCTCGTATGCATCGGCGATAAACAGCAAGATTGCGTGCTTCACAGCCGGAGGCGCGTCTGCGTAGCCAACGACGGCAGTGACCGTAATTCGCGAGCCAGACTGAATTGCTGGCCACTGCTGGCCGTATTTTCGAACGATCGCCGCCTCTAGCCCATCGTTGCGCAACTCATAGACGCTCGTCGCGAGCGTTTGTGTCGCGCCATCCGTGTCGGCATAGGTGATGGACGTGACGGACGAAACGGGAGCCTCTGGCAACCGTTCGAGATCGCAGAAGCCGTCGCACTTCATCTCAACAGTTTGATACGCGAAGCGCACGTTGCAGTATTTTTCAGCGTGGTCGCGAGCCGACTCGATCATCAAGTCAATGTCGGCGTTGTCATCATCAAAATCTATGCGCAGGCGCCGCTTGGCATCCTGCTGGCTGACCGGCTCACTCGCGGCCGGCGTCGTGATTGTCGTCGGATACCACATCAGCCTTGGTGCCCTTCTTGCCGCGGCGCTCAGGAGCGGACTGCACAACGGCGCGCTCAACTTTTCCTTCGGCAACCGGCACTGCGTAACCAGCGTCGATCAGCCTGATTGCTTCGTTCTGCGGAAAGTCACGCTCATCGCCAGGCGAGAGCGAATATTCATTGCCAGCAAGGCCGACCAACATCTTGATTTTCATACCAACTCCTTAGAAGAAGGCGGGGCCGAAGCCCCGCCATCCAACATTAGGCAGCAGCCATGACGAGGTGCTTGACCGCGGCGGTGTCTCCGAGCTCGCCGTCGAAGCGGATAAGCCCAGCCACGCCAAGGTCAGGCCAGAACCTTTCCCTGAGTACGCCTATTACAGGCGATCCGACCTTGCGGACGAAGTAGCGCGAGAGGTCACCGAAGATGACCGGCTTGGCCGAGGCGGCAATCGCAGGCACGTCATCGTTGATCGAGTAGTTGTAGCCAAGCAGCGAGCCAGGGACGCCGGTCTGAACGTTCCCCATAACCCAGAGATAATTTCCATCCCCGTCGCGCAGCTTGCGGATGGCCGCGAGCGTAGTATCGGCGAACATCCACCGAGCCTTCGGGGAGCGACGGTACGCCTGATTGACCGAGTGCAGAAGATCAATGAGCTCGTCGGAAGCAATGGCTGCCGCTGCCGCAGCAGTCTTGCCGGCGGAAGACGCCGTGACGACGCCATTCGGGTCGCCGGTGCCGTCGCCGACGGTGAGTTCGCGGTTGGCAATGCGGGCAAGTCGCTCACCGAGCAGAGAGCCGAGCAGTGATTCCATGTTGAACACGGAATCCTGCGCCAACTCCATCGAGAACTTCACGAACTCGGTGTCGTAGACGTAGGCGTCGAGTGCCTTTTGGCCGAAGGTGACATCCTTGCCGCCGTCATCCGTCAGCGCGGTGCCCTCGGTGTGCTTCTCCGCCGTCACAGCGGTATCATCCACTGTTGGGAGATTGATGCGATTTCCGCTTGCAGTGGTAAGGACCGTGCAGATCGACTCATCGTACATCGGGCCCCAATCTTTCATGGTGCGGATGATGATGTCTGCGAGCTCGACCGGAACCGTGTAGCCGCCGGCGGTATTGGTGCCAGTCGTCTGCATACGAAATTCCTTGGCGGACTCGACGCCTGCCTTCAGGACGGAGCGCTCTTCAGCAGAAAGCTCGCCAAGGTCGGCGCCGGAAGCAAGGAACTTGTGAAAGACATGACGGTAGCTGATGGGGTTCCCATCGTCCTGACCGCGGGCTTCGCCGTCGCCACCGTTCGGGCGCTTCTTTGCGCGCTCCTCGCGCTGACGCTCTTCGAAGCGGGATTCCAGAGCCGACATGCGCTCTTCACGTTCGATCTTACGCTCCAGGGCGTCGAATTCGGACATGATGGTGTCGTGGCGGGCATCGAGCTCGGCGGAGCGGGCTTCGTCGGTGTTGGCATTGATTTCGTTCAGAGCTTCGCGGGCCTGCGTCATAAGACGGCCGCGCTTCTCCTGCATCTCAGCAAGATTCATTGCAGTCTCCAATTTTTGGTGGGGTGGTGAAATGGCAGGACCGCCCTGCCCTCCGCTTGCCGCGCACGGCCCGCGGGTGACTACGGGTCAGTCCTGCAGGGATATGCCCCGAAATTTTTGCTCCATCGCGGCGCGCTTGCCGGCCACGCGGCGTGCGGCGGCGACGGCGTTCTGTTGGCTCCGCGATCCTGACCGCCACTGATCAAGCGATCGGACGCCAACCGTGGTGTCGGTGTAGGCCGGGAATGTGACGATCGACACTTCACTGATTTCGACCTTCTCCAGCGTACGCTTCGGCGGGTCGACGGTGTCGTCCCAAGACTGCTTCAGCGCTCGGAAGTCGAACGAGCAGCCGCTGATATCTCCGCGGCTGACCAGCGTGCCAACATCCTTGCCTAGCACCGTGTCTGGAAGGTCAACTTCAAACCGTAGGCCACGTTCGTCTTCCCAGAGGCGCAGCGTGCCGCTCTTGGTTCGGCCAAGAACGTTGCCGCTCTCGTGGTTGAAGAGGCACCGCACGTCGCCCTTGATCGTCTCGGCGAATGCGCCTGGCGCTATTTGCTCTGTAAAATACCCGCCGATATCCGTCGGCGAGTTAAAAACGGCTGCGAAGCCAACTAGCGTTTTCGTGCCGCTCTCATCGGCACGCAGTTCAACCTGCTGCGCTATGCGTTTTTCAATGTCCGTCATGCGGCTTGGTCCGCCTCGTTCTCATTATTATCGTTGGCCGGCGGCTCTGGGGCGCCAGCCTTGTTCTGCTGGCCGTAAGTCGCCGTTCCGAGCGGCGCCGTTGCTCCCTGCAGGAACAGGTCATCGCCGTGAGGCTTCGCTTCCCTGTTTTCCAGTGCTCTCGCCTCGTTGGGGGTCAGCAGCGCGTTCTGAACGGCCTTCGCCAGCCCATCCATGCGCGAAAGGAAATCGCCGCGCATTAACCCGTCGAGGACGTGCGCAATGTAGCGGTTCCCGCTGCTACGGCCGAAGAATTTGAGATTCAGTTCATCCTCCAACGCCCTCGCCCACTGGCCAATTAGGTGCTGAACGAGCATAAGATTCTGCTGCTCGGTGTTGGCCATAGTGCCATGCGTTAGATCCTGCAGAAACACCGGGGGCAGCTGATACGACCTCGCGATTTCTTCCACCTGGAATCGCCGCGCTTCGACCATCTGCCCCTTGGCGGGATCCATGCCGACGGGCTTTAGTTCGTTGCCGGGAGGGATTGGAAAAATCTGGCTGCTGCTCGATTTAGCCGCGCCGATCGCTCGCTTGATATCTTCATGCGCGCGTTTCAGCGCATCGGCGCCCTGCGGCAGCGGACCAACCAGCGCGAGTGGAGGAACGCCGCCGCCAGAGAAGAAATTGGAGCCGTAATCATTCATGGCGAGGGCAAGCTGGATAGCCTTCGAAGCCATGTTGATCGGGCCGTAGTGCCTCAGCCCGCAACTGCGGCGCATAAAGGGGACATCGATGACATCGGCGGCGTCGTATGTCTTGCCCTCAAACTCATATGTGACCCTCAGGCCAACGCGCTTGATCGTGGTTTTTGCCGGATCCATCGGCCATAGCGAGTCGATGCCCTGCGGCGTTCGTTCGATGTATGCAAGGCCACGCCCGCCAGTGAATACCTGCTGCCAGAACCATTGCCAGAACGCAAACGAGCCAAGCGCATCGTTGGGAGCGGCATTCACAACCGTCTCCAGCTTGCCGCCGATGCGCTTTGCGCCACCTTTGCCGTCTCTGTAGGCGTGCCGCGGCAGGGCGGCAAGCGTTCGCGAGAGGAAAGCAACCGCAGCCCAAACGGCTGGGACGCTCAATGCGCTGTCGATCGTGACTGCAGGTAGGTTTGCCGATTGAATGCCGAAGTATGCTAGAAAGTTTTCGGCGCTGACCGGAACCGTAGGGTTTTCTACACTTGAGCGCAATTCAGGCGCATTCCTTCGGGTAAATGGCCATTGCATTCAGAATGCTCCTAAATCCGCTAGTGAAAATGAAGGATCGTCCCACGCCGATGTAGCCGGCGGGATCGCACCCGGCAGTCCATCAGCCGCGGCACAGGTCGCCATAGCGATTGTCACAAGGCCGTCGATGCGGCCACGTGAACGCTTCTTGTCGAACGCACGATTGCCTTGCCCGTCGGCATCGACGAGCGCGTTGCCGGCGCACATGTATGTTACCGGGGACGCGTCGATGGTGATCGAGTTCTCTAGGATACGATCCTCGAGCCGTTCGATGGCACGCGGCATGCAAAGCGCTCGGTCCTCAAATACAACGCGCTTCCCCTGGCCGTGAGCGACCAACTTGAGCCCCTGCCCCTCGGGCTTGTCTGGACCCTCGTACTTCCAAGCCGCAAAGCCGATCTGCTCGCATGCGGCGATGAAGTCGGCCATACCAGCAGGGTCGAACGCTAGAAATTCAACGTCATGCTCGAAGCATAGCCTCTTCACCTCTGCGGCGACAAAGGTCTTGTCGATTACGGCGCCTGGTACTGCGGTTAAGTTGACGTTCGGATCCTCGCACCACTCGACATATTTTGCATTGTCGGAAAGAGATCGTTCAGCGAGGCCCTGTTTCGTGGTCCAGTACCAAGTTTTGGCATGAAGGTGGCCGCGCTCGTCCGCCCATACTGCCGTCAGAGCAGTAAGGTCGTTCTTGTCGCTGAGATCGAGCGACAGCCAGCACTTCCGCCCACGAAGTTTGTCGGGATCTACTCGCCCCTGTACGGCAGACCATGCGTCTTCTGCGATCCAGAAATCAGCCGCGCCGATTGGGATGCCGAAATACAGACGCTTCACCGAAAACGCCGTCGACAGCAGCACGCGTGCCGTGTTGACTTCGCCGCGGATGTTCTCGATTGGAAAGGTCACGCCCAGAGCAGGCAGCGATTTTTTCCAAACGGCCTCGTTTTCAAAGACCGTATCACGATCTTTTTTGTCGACGCGGCATATGAAGGCGAAGGCCTCATCGTCCGCGATCTCGCCTGTCGCGACCTTCTGGTAAAACTCGCTATATTCGGTTCCGACGATCTGTGTGGATGCTGGCGTGTTCGTGCCCAACAGCATCAGGCCGTCGCCAGGCATTTTTGCAATTGCCCGCTTCCATGTCTCGATCGAATCGTTGGTGCGAAACTCGTGGATTTCATCCGCCGCAACCATGATCGGCCGTGGGCCGCTAATAGCCTGGCCGTTCGCGAGAGACTGAAACTTGCCGCCGATTTCAGGAAATTCAATCTTCCAAGCGTTGTCGCCCTCGCCGCGGATGATCACCTCTCCGCGGGAGACGAGCGAATCCTCGTCGTCTTCCTCGCCACCCGGAATGGGCGCGCGGCACATAGCCACAGCGTCTTTGAACAGGACGTTTGCGGTGGCGCGGTCTTGGCCGATTGAATAGACCTCGGCACGCTTCACGCCGTACCAACCGCCCATGTATAGGCCCGTTGCGGCCATCCAGGGCGACTTAGCCTGGCCCTTACCCGTCTCAACCCACGCAGAGCGGAACCGCATTCGACCGCTTTCCTTCCGCCAGCCGAAGAGGCTGCCAGTGCAGAAAACCTGCCAAGGCAGGAGATTGAACGGCCTGCCCTCAGCGGCGCCGGCGGTGATCGAGAGCACTGCTGGCGCGAAACCGATTGCTCGCTCCGCATCCTTCGGGCTCCAATAAAGGCCCCGTTTCTGCCCGTCGCGCAGATCCTTCAAGTGCCGCTCAGCAGCGGCCATCTGGTGCTCGCCGGCAACGATTCTGCCCGCGACAACCTCTTCGGCGTACTGCGTCGTTGGGTCAGTCAGTTGCGGGCTTGAGGTACGCGTCGGCCGCGCGAGATTTCTTTTTGCCACGAGCCACCTTCGTTGCCTTCCCGCGGCTCAGCGGGTCCAATCCAAGCTTCGCCTCGAGGACGACTATCCGAGCGTCGGCGTGCTGCATTGCGGACCAATAGGGATTCCACTGCCCGATCTTTGCGCGCTTGCTAGAAAGAATCGTGCCATGCTCAGCCACATGCTTCGCTGCCTTGCGGTACTGCACCCGAAACTCGACGAGCCGGATTACGGTGTGGCCGTTTGCATCGGCAATGGTCCCGGCGGCGGATAGATCAGCCATTACGGCGCGCCATTGGCGGCTGGCCTCCTCGGCGTCCTCGGCGTCGACATAGCTTAAAGCCCAGTCGGGCTCTTGCTGCGCGAGGGACTCGGTATCGTTCACGTTCATCCCCTACGGGGATGGCGATCATCCCCCCTCTTCAGAATTACTCTCGGTGCGAACGCACCTGGGACGCGGGTACGGCGGCCGAACGGCCAGAGCTCGTCACTCACCCCCTCCGGCCCGGTTCCATGGGTGTTGTGGGTCAAGGGGCCGCCCATCGACGTCGCAACCGATGACATGACCGCGCTTCTCCTCGCGCTGGATAAGGCCATCGTGGTGCGGTTGACATACGCTCTCGTGATTGTTCGGCTCGATGAACAGAGCCCAATCTCCGCGGTGAGGAACGCGATGGTTCACAACCGTTGCTTCGGTAACAATCTCAGATTGGAGGCAGCGCTCGCACAAAGGCTGCCGTGAGAGCTGGACGTGGCGTGCGTCTTGCCAGGCCTTGAGGCCGTACCAGCGGTGATAACCGGCAGCCGTACGTGGAACCTGCGATTCCCGTCTGCATTGTTCCTCTGCCAATGAAAGGAGGCCTCTGGCTGTTGGCGAAAATTGACGACCGACCCTCGGTTGTGCCACTTTGGTGTTCAATCCAGGGGAGGAAGAGAACAGATGGCCGACATCATCAGAGAAGGCAGCTTTCGGGACGGCTTCGAAGTCGGCTACAGATCCATACGCGGAACAGCGGCCGGCATGCCCGGGGTTCCGGGCCAGCCTGGCACTCGTGGCAACAGCACGCCGTTCCTGATGGGTGTGCGCAAGGGCATTGAGCGTGCTCTGGGTAAGGATATCGACGACCTGCAGGGTTGACGCACCACGAACGCCCGGTGCCGGGAGAGCGCCTATATCGCCGAAAAGCAAAGCGGCGAGCTCGACCCGAAGGGAGCTCGCCTATTCGTAATCGTACGTGACCGCAACGGGACCGAAGCAGTACCAGCGACCGACGACAGTGCCATCGTCCTCGATGGCATCGCAGGCACCTAGACGCCACTCTTTGGGCTGTATGCTGAAAGCTAATCCCCACATAGGCGACCCCATAGACAGAGCGAGTGATGATGAATTAGTCTACCATTGGTTGGCGGGCGCAACATTTCCTGAGTGTCCTAACGGACAGGCTACGTGCCGCAAGCCTGCATTCGCAGTGCTGAGCCGCAGGTCTCCAACCTGTTCAGGGAAGGAAGTGCATGAAACTAGTGCGGGTGGCGAGGTATGTGTTTGTCAGATCATATGAGCGCGTTCGATTTGGACGTCTGGAACACGTCTGCGCACACGTTCGATCTTGGCCGAGGCAACTGAGCTTCAACTTCTAGCGGGCTTCACAAATCCGGGCGTCCGCCAACCACCGATAAAACAAGAAGCGGCAGGGAGCTCTCCGGTTTATCTGCCCGGTGCTCAACCCGCCGCTTGATTGCCATGTCGCGAGAGGAGGCGCGCCAGGCAATGGGGATTGCAGCGCACCGCGGGCCAGGAAGAGGGCGCGAGGCGATGTCGCGGGTCAGACCCTAGACGCTGCAATGCTGTACCGTGGGCGCATACCAGAAGGCAGAGACGAGACCACGGTGTACGAGTAACCAGACAGGGTGCGCGATGACTAAGCGTGTCTGGTCTTATTCGATAGCAGGCGGCGCCCATGCTGTGTGCCTTTGGTTATCTGCCGTGCAGCGCCGTAGCTGTGCACCATGCAGACCTGCTAGACGAGATGCCCATGACGAACCACAGACACCCCGCAGATTAGAAGAAACGAGCTCCGCTCATGGCGTAGCCAAAGAGTGCGAGAACAGCGGCGGCGCCAAGGACAATGCCGCCAATGATGCAAGCAGCAATAAGCACGCTCGTTTCCCCTTGATAGTTAGCCCCGGCTCATCTCTGGCCGAGGCTCCGTCGCAACTAGTATGTGCGCCCGGAAAGGTGCGGGATGACGGCTATGATGCATCATCCCTTCACTTTCATAGGGTCACGACTTGCGAGAAACTTCCCGCTTCTCAGGTTCGGCGCCGTATTCCGCCAGCTCCATGGCCCTGAGGAAGTTGTCATTCGCCGCTCGCAAAAGCCGCCTGCCCGCGTCAACGGCGTGCCGCCCGCGGTAGCCGCGCTTCTCTCCGAGTTCGGCTAGGCTCTTGGCGCTCATCGCTTCGGTGAGCACTCTAACGTGGGAGTCTTGCATGGCGTCGAGGCCTCGTTGGAACTTCTCGCGGTTTTCCTTTTCCGTGAAGATGTCCACCCAGGCCTGCGACCCGCTTTCGCCCTTTTTGCCTTTGCGGCCGCCGATGAAGAGCTGGCGGAGGTTGGTAGGGCTAGCCGGGAAGCCGTCGGGGCACTTGGTCACCGGCATAGTTGTCCTGGCCATCGCTTCCGCGAGCATCTGCCGGTCCTGCGCCTTGGTGGTCTGTTCGATCTCTTTTTTTTGTTCGGGCTCTTTTTTCCTCGGCCTCAGCTTTGGTGGCGTCGCTGCGCGGGCCGCACCCACCATCCACCGGTAGTGCGAATTGCCTCCAGATGTGTCCTCCTCGCCGCCCTTGTCTCTGGTGCTCTTTTCTCTTGTGCCGAGCATGGCGCCGACGGGCATTTCGATCTGTGCTCCCACGACCTTGTCCATGACAAGCTTCTGGCCCTTTTCTGTCTGGGACCCGTCACTGAAGCGAAGTTTGCCGATCCGAACAATCACCTTATGCTCATCGCCGTCCCCATCGACGTGGGTGCCGTACTCGAAATCACCGTCGACCGGGACGGCGTGAATTTCCCTGCCCGCGCGCTGTGCTTCATGGCGCCCGCCGGCCAGCATCATCGGCTCGGGCCGATACCTGACGATCACCTTGGCGAACGAATTTTCGAGCTCTTGTTCCGATGGGATGTATTCGACCGTGCGTTCTGTGCCGAAGCCATCCTCCGGTTGCTTGTTATCGTTGGCGGGGGCCAGGCGCCAATTGGATGATACGACGGGCAGAGGCTGGGTCGGTCCTTCCTCCGCGACCCCCGCTGGACGGCTACGTATCGCCAGCAACGCAGATAGCTCCGAGAGATCCCGGTGTCGGGGCTTCTCCGTCTTCAGCTTCCTTCCGAAAATTTGATGGTCATGCTTTGGCGCAGTGGCACGCCAGGCTTCGACTTCGGCACGATGTTCTGCGGTGGTGCGTTCAGTCATCATTTCCCCCTCGTTTTCCGATTCAGGTAGCGCGATAGAGCCGCCTCGCCTTTCGCGGAAAGAGGCAGGCTATAGGTCATGTCGGTGTTCCGCTTCCATGGACCGAGCATCTTTCGGGCCTCGAGTATCAACCTTGTCCGGTCATCAACACGCTCGTAGATGCTGTTGCGGCCGCTCCCCAAAAGGACTGCCTGGGCGTCGGTCAAGCGAAGCTCCTTGCTCGACCAGTTCATTGCTGCACCTTCAACCTTGGTTCCGGCAATTCCACGTCCTCAATGTCGACCGTAAGTTGGTTGGGCACTCCTGGCGCTTCCTCGAATTTCGCCACGATCGTCTGGCGAGCTCGCTCACCGTGCTCGCGCATTTCGGTCAGCGCCACTTCCCGTGTGATCGTGCATTCCCGTAGGGGCACGAGCACATTCTCGTGGCAGGCCTCGAATCCGCGGCGGAAAGCATCATCAGCGATGAAGCGGATCGCATCTCTTGCTGCATCCAGTGCAGCGTCGGTCTCACATAGGCGATCAGCCTCCGGGTCGAGCCGTTCTACCATTGCGGCGAATGCGCGGAGGTAGCGGTCTGTATCCCGCTCACTCTCGACCAGATGCGGGATGCTCCTCAGGTGATATTCGAAGATGTTCATCAGGTCTCCTTCCTATCGGGGGATGGCGTTCCCAGACGCCTCCCCCCTCTGAAAGAGGGGTAAAAGCTGGGAACGTGGGAATGCGTTTATTTTCAATAACTTAAACCGTTCCCAAAAATCTTGGGAACGCTGGGAATGGGAATGGGAAATCACGTCTTTTCAAATACTTAGCGTTCCCATTCCCATGGGAATGACCCGTTCCCAGGAACGTCTGGGAACGGATTTGCAGGTCAGGAACGCGGCGTTCCGGTCGAGAAATTCCCCAGCCCGATCGCGAATGTACCGCCCGGAACATCAAGCCACTTGGCGGTCTTTTCGCCCCGCGCCGCTGCACGTACGATCTCGCCGCGCTCCAGAGCTTGGGTGGCAAGCGTGTCGAGTTTGCCCTTGGCGAGCGCACGCAGCTCCACTGGGAGCCGCTCATGCATTTCAAACAGCCCGCTGGCGCCGGTCTTGGTAAAAGGCGAACCAGCAGCGGCGGCGGCCTCAACGGCGATGACAAGCGCGGCTCGCAGATCGTCTTGGGGCGGTGCGGATGCACCTAGGCCGGCGGTCCTGTCGACCAACAGTCCGTGCGCATTGCGAACGTACGTTGATACGATACGTCGGGCCGCGCCGTTGGCCTTCACAACGCCACCCAGGACCACCTTTGCCGGCTGGAAATCCGTTCCCAGATCCTTGCAAACGCGCTTCGCCCTCGCCTCCTCGGCTGGCCACATGGCATACGCCAAGCGCAAACCATCCACGAGGGCGGTACTGCCGCGGATGGCGTCGCGTGCATCACCAAGCGTCTCGATTGGCTTGGCAACCTTGCGCATGTGATGCGCTACCAGCGTCGCGGCGCCTGTCTCAGTAGCCAAACGCGACAATGACGTGCACACGAACTGTCCTGCAGCCGGATCCTCGTTCAGCGGGAGATGGGCAAAACTTGCTAGCGGATCGAAGGTGATGAGGCGCAGATCTGCAATCGACGCGAGTTCGTCCCGGATTCGCATAAAGTCGTCTGTCTCAACTAGGCCCTTCTTCTTGTCCTCGCGCCAGAATGCTCTCGCACCCCCAGCGGATGGCAGCGGAACGACGATCATTCGCCGGCCAGCCTCGCTGAAGCGCATGCCTTTTTCATCGAGTGCGGCGATACGGCGATGCACTTCGTTCGCGTCGTCCTCCGACGTGATCATCACCGACGTCCCCTCAGCGACGACTTTTCCGCCAAAGATCGGCGCCGAGAACGGGCTTTGGCCAAAGGCAACACGCCGATGGAGCTCGAGCAAAGCGAATGACTTCCCGGTGTCGCCCATTGCCGACACCATGCCGGGAATGCCAAGGGGGATCACCCCGTCGACCAAATACTCGACTTTCGGCGCCTCGCCGACAAAGCGGCTGACTGGCCAGTCGAAGATGGAAAATACCCGCGGTTCGGCAGGCACGGCGCCGTCGTTCGCTTGCTCCGATAGTGGTGCTGATTTCGCAGTAGCCGTTGCCGCCAGCCTCATAGCCCTTTCGTGCGCCTCTTCCGGCGAGATCCAGTCTCCACGCTCGCTGCCGCCGCGGTGCTTCGTCGCGATCGCAGACAGATCTGCGCCGCCGTCACGGGCCAACTGCGCGACCGTGCTCAAGGTGACGCCTTTGCCCGCCGTGAAGCCTTTCCATCGCCCAGCCACTTCCCCCTTTCTATATTTCGACCCGCGTGCGCTCCACGCATCGGCAATAGCGAGTCCGGCGGCGCCCAGGGCACCATGGACGGCCATCAACACGGAAACCCAGTCCTGATAGCCAACGTCAGGATCAATGAACGAAAGCAGTTCCTCGACTTCGGCAGCGCCTGCAGGTGCGTTGTCATTTGCAGGCGTGTGGTCATGCCGCGGCGGGTGCTTGGGCGTGCGGACGATGTCGACCAGCCACTTAGGGGCTTCCGCAACCGCTGCCGTGAAGCCACCAGGGGTATCGCCTCCCAGGAAGTCATAGAACGTTCCGTCTGGGAACGTGCTGCCAGCGGCAATAACGTAGCCGCCCTGCGCCCGTATATCGATGTCTACGGGAAGGCTGCCAGTCGACGTGGTCAGTCCGTCGACATGTTTGAAGAGAAAGTGAGATCCCCCCGTTGCCGTCTGCACGACGACGGTCGGTGGCAACGGCGTGTGCTCGGCCTCGAGCGCTGCGAGACTGACGTCCCCGTGCTTGCCTTCCTTCACGTCCACGTCGAGCGCGAAAAAGCCTGTTGTTTCGCCCGTCGGGATGCCGACCAATGCCTCTGGATTCCGCCTCCACCATTCGCGCACGATTTTTTCGTTCGTGCTAGCGCCGTACAGACCATTTGATGTCAGGGGGCTTTTGGGGCCGTACACTCGGCCCGTGTGCGTATCCATTTCTTCCGAGACGCGGCAGGGAAAGACAGGAATCCCGGCTGCGATGTATTCGAGCGCGACGGAAAGGTTATCCGCGCCAGTTGGTCTCTCTGATTTAGGCTGAGCGGCGGATGCGTTCATTGGCGGTCAGGCCTCCCAAGGCGGCCGTCGCTGCGGCCGTTATCTTCTCTGCGGTTTCAGGATGAAATGTTGCGACGTGGCGCCCTGCAGCGTTCGGGGCGATTGTCCTGCGCCGCCCGTCAGCAAATTCGCGAAGCAGCAGGCCGAACAGGCGCACATGACCAAGCTCAACATCAAAGTGGGCAACGGTTCGACAACCGACGCCGAGCGGCGCCGGTCGTATCGAGAGGATGACGGGATCCATCAAGCGGCCTTGGCCACGCGGGCAGCGATCTCGTTTTGCTCCGCCTCGTATTCCTTCTGCCAATCTTCGAGAGAGGCGAATACGTTATGGTCACTGTCATAGACGCCGCCGGCCGGATCGATGATTACCGCGTAGTCGTCGTTATCGCCGTAGCCCTCGAAGATTGGATAATTTCCAGACGGGCAACAGCGCCACGCGATTACCGTGCGGTGCTTGTACGTGAAGACGCCGTCGTCCCATCGGTATGCGAACACAGCAACGAAGCCGGGATTAGCCGGGATTACCGGGATGAAGTGCTCATTCACGTCCGAGTAGGCTTCACAGATCTGCTCTCCGCCCGTCGACAGAAGGAATTTCGTCGAGCCGTTTCTGAGCGTGGTGAACTGCACAACGTGCTCAGAGTTGATGTTCATTCCCTCTTTGGTGCTGATAATTGGCAAAAATTCCTCCTCTCCGGCACGATGGCCGGTCGTTGATGATGTGTTTCGGGAATACGGAAATAGATAACCGGCGAATGCCGGCGAGCGGCAAGGGGTTTAAGCGGCCCGTGCCGCAATTTTACTGCCGATCCATTCGTGCACTTCAGAGCGCACGAAAGCGATCCGCTTCTCGCCGAGAGCGACCGCGGCGGGGAAGCGTCCTTCGGAGCGAAGCCGGTGAATCATTGTCTTCGACATGCTCGTCAATTTGCAGGTGTCCGTAAGGGAAATCAGAGCGTAGTTGTCATTCGCTGAGTTCATTTCTGCTCCTCTATTTAGATGTTGCGGCACATACGATTTCTATGTAGTCTTGTTTTACAAATTTGTCAAGATAGGTTTTGAAGAATGAAAGAGAAGCGGACGCGGTTGGCGCAGATGGTCGTAAACGAACACAATCGAAGTGGACTGACCGAACGCGAGCTCGCGGCAAAGTACGGCTTCAGCCAGCAGGCCCTCCAGACATGGAAGAAGGGTGCTGTACCGCGGCCAGTAATGTTCCCAGCCCTCGCCGCCTACCTGGGAATATCCGTCGACCAAATTGCTGAACTTGCAGATGAAGCGAAAATCAGCACTGGCACAACAAAGCTACCGGACCTCGGCGCGCCTGTAATGGGATCCGGAACCTGTAACGCCATTAGCATCGATCAATTCGCTAGCGGATACGCGTCGCCGGCAGTCGGCGGGACCTACGCTGTCCGCGTCGACGGAAAGATACTGTGGGTGAACCCGCGACTCACCCCAACCAAAGGAAACACCGTGCTTGTGCGACATGAAGGGCAAGCGCGCCTCGCGACTTGGCCGTACGAGACAGCCGACGGCGAAGAAGCTCACGTGGTCGTGCTGGCTGAGTTGGTCTGAGCGCCGCCACCGCAGAATGCCGCCCAATCATTCATCAGCAATCGGCGTTTATCCAGCGCGGATCCTCGACGATAAGCTTGCTCAACCTCGTTTCCGACGGCATGTGCAAGCGCCGCCTCGGCAACTTCTCGAGGATACTCAGTGCAGTCTCCCGCCCAATCTCGAAACATGCTCCGCAGTCCATGGAGTGTCGCGGCTTTGTCTGGGGAGGCCAGCCGTAACGCCTTAGTCATCGCCGTACTGGAAACCGGCCTCTCGCCGCCGAAGATATAGGGGCCGGTGGCCTGCTGCCGCATAATTTCAACAATTGCCAGCGCGCGATCGGGAAGCGGGACGACATGCTGCTTTCCGGCTTTCATGCGCTCAGCCGGCACAGTCCACGTCTTCGCGTCGACATCCACCTCTGAGAACAGCGCTTCTCTACCCTCACGGGTCCGGCTGGTGGTCAATGTCAGGAATTCAACTGCGCGGGCAGCCGTACCGGACGACTCTCTCAGCTTGGCGACCATCTTGGAAGACTGCGCATAAGCGAGCGCAGCGTGGTGCCCGCGCTGAAGCTTCTGACGGCGAGGCATCACTTTGTCCAAGAGGCCCTTCCAGCGAGCCGGATTGCCAGCCGTGCGCCATTCGTGAGCAATTGCGTAGTCGATCACTGCCTGAATGCGCGAGCGCAGCCTGTCGGCCGTCTCGGGCCTTTCTTGCCAGTGCGGGAGTAGGCAGTCTTTCACGTCTCCCATCACAATGTCCGCAACAGGCATGTCATGAAGCGGCTTCGCATACTGCTGCAAGGTCATCTTCCACTGATCGGCGTGCTTGTCATTCGTCCATTCCGATTCCTTCGCCTTCAGCAGACCATCCAGGCAATCCTTGAACGTCTTCGGCTTGGCCGAAACGCGATCGGCGCGCGGATCCTCGCCCCGAGCAAGCTGCTGACGAATCACCTCCGCCTTCTCTCGGGCGAGAGCCATGGAGACTGGAGCCGTACCCTGCCCATACCCGCCAAGGCCGATTTCGTTTCGCTTCTCGCCGCGGCGGTAAATAAAGACCCAGTTCTTGCTACCGCCCTTCTGAACCCGCAGATAAAGGCCCTCGCCGTCGCCATAGATGCCAGGCTTTGTGAGCGCCTTTATCCTTGTTTCTGACAGCTTGTTGCGCGCCATAAAAGTCTCCGCCGAACCTACGTTTCTGTAACGGTTATCATAACGGCCAAATGGAACATACGGAATTTATAAGAAACTACAGTGAGGTGCGGACCGAATATCCCAAGAAAACGGCGGAGAAGCGGACACCTCTTCCGCCATTTGCCTTTGGTCCATTCTGGACACATAGGTTACGGTTTATTCCTGAGACATGGGTGACAATCTCGTTCCGAACGGATTGTCGATGGTTTGCAAAGTCCTCTGCTCCAGGTC
>Ga0228711_1002049_pt1 | contig 30589 bp, 12 predicted proteins | sample MedpolnodulmetaG_2_FD_177996 | JGI IMG/M metagenome (GOLD analysis project Ga0228711, IMG submission 177996) | Root nodule microbial communities from Medicago polymorpha collected in Santa Monica, California, United States - brown nodules | ecosystem: Host-associated > Plants > Roots > Nodule... | reverse complement strand
AATATAAAGCCACTTAAATGAATATTAATACACAACAACACATCATAAATCAACACAAATCACATAAGTCATATAAAAGACTCTAAACTCAACCAAAAATAATTAGATAAATAAATAGGGCGTTACAAGCACTCACAAAAATTACATGCATTGGACATGATAAAAACCCATATTTATGGGTCTTCACCTAGGGTCGGGTAATTATCCTTGAATTTGAATGTGTATGGGTAGGGATAGTGAAAAAACCGTGTTCACGGGCGTCCACGGATAAAATTTGACACATGCACGAAGCAAGTAGTTTAACGAGTATCTACTAATATAATAATTGGATATTTAACTAACCGTTGTATTATGGCTAGATACCTAGATTTGCTGAAACATGTTCCCGCCGGTACCTCTACTCATTAATAAATTATGTAAATTACTAAAATATCCCTCTTCTCTTCTTCTCCTCCAACATCGACTACCAGCTTCTATGCCACTTAATGTCGTTGTCTCCATTCCACCTCCGGTTCTCAATCGCATGATTTCTTATTCTCCTTTTTTTTTCTTCTCCTTCGCAATCATGTTGTACTATAGGGATCGTTTAGGGTTCTCAAATTATATATTTTGTTTATGATTTTAATCATTAATATTTTAATTTGTTACATATTTTAATAATTAATATATTAAATTTGTATTGTTTATGAAAATTGAATGAATTATAAAATTAAGTATGAAATTTGTATGAAATCATTAATATATTCTCCCCTAAAAAAATTAATATATTCTAATTTTTATTTTTATTGTTTTAGATTCCCACAAGTTCACTTCACCGGATGTATCCTTTTTGAAATATACACCAGATGTATCATTTCATAGGAACTTCTGAGCATTAAATACGCGCCTATCTGAGAATGAAACCTTGATTTTCATGATATGCTAGATCAAACGCATATTGGTCTTTTAAATTTTTTTAATTTTAAATAAATATTTCTATTAGTATTTATAACCAAAACAATAACAATTATATAAATAAAAATTCACATCATATAATTAATATTTTGAGTGAAAATCACGACTCAAGTTGGTGTTAGAAATAAAACGTTGATAGCATAACCAAATAACCACAACGACTAAATAGTACCCGTAGAAGCTTTAGCATCCATCCAGATTAATTGTTAATTAAATATTTTATCAATGAAATTGTTAATTAAACCTAACCACTAAATAATCAAAAAACCAATATGTACATTTTTATTAAAAAAAAAACTTAAATAGTCACATGCTCTGCACAAATATTAAAAGTATTTTTTTGAAATAAACCTAAGCATACCTCTGATGAGGTGTAGCATTCAATTGAGAGCAGAAATCTTGTATAGCTTGTGAAGAACCCATATCATAGAGGCCGACTGATTCTATGAGAGGGTAAAAACACTTGGTCCAAAATAACCACTTCCAGGAATGACATCTTTATTGTTTTTCTTGATATCCATAGGAAGTTCGTGAAGAGCTACAACAACCATTTTCATCTCATGCATAAGGGTCAAAGGAATAGAATGGTTAATGATCCTGAAAACACCCCATTTTTCACATGCATCTCTTAACTTGTTGCACTCGAATTGCTCTGAAATCTTCTCAAGATCAATGAATGGAATGGTCTCATCCGTCATTTTTCTGTTGCTTTTTCTTTTTCTTATGTTGGGGGATACTAGAGGGAGAAAATATAGAGATACAAATATATAGATACATACCAATGGTCAATTATACATAACTTTCTATATCAAGGATATCCTTAGTCAAAAAAAAGATGTAAAGTATTTAATGCGGTCAAAAAAGATATTCAATGTGGAATGCAATGTAATGAAAACATAAATTAAAATATATACAAAGTTTATTTAGGAATATATATATAAAGTATAAACAGTCAAACTATTCACAACTTTCTATGTTAAACCATGTAATGTGGAACCTAATGAATTGGGAAAATCATATTCTTTTGACTAAATATATAAATTAAAATAGAGTAAAATGGAAAAATGTTATATTTCCAACTTTCAAATTGAAAAGGAATAAAATCAAAGAAAAACAATGTTTTAATATATATATATATATATATATATATTAAAACAATAAACGATATATTCATACATTCAAGTTGATAGAGTATGTCAATACAATACAAATTCAAAATCGATAAAAACAAAAAGGATAAATTTTCGAACAAACTCACAACATTCATATCAATAGCATAAAACAGAAATATACATATGTCTACAAATATAACTATATTTAAGTTTCTGGAATATCATGTCTCTGAATCTGCAATGTTGACGACAACAAAGTCGTTAATTAGATATGGACTTGATTAAAACTATTCTTTCAACCTGAATCAATTAAACATCACACTAAGACGAGAGACCAAAAACACGCTGCACAAAGATGAGAAATAAAACAAACAACGATAAAATCACAAAAGCGTATGAAAGATGACTGAAAATATGTGAAAATAATTTACTTAACTAAAAGAGAAAGGAAAAAGCAATTTAATTTGGAAGGGGCAATTAAACTGACTCTAAATAATTCATCTTCGATAAATCAAGAAGAAAAATGAAGACGGTTAGGGTTTGACAAAGAGGGAGAGAGAGAGAGAATTATAAAGTTGTTTCAGTACTATTGAAATAAAAAAAATAGCCAACTTAAAAATATAAAATTATAAACACACGATAACATCAATAGGTTCAATTTATCACATGTCATTTTGTGGTTTATTATTTCTTTCATTTAGGGAAAAATATCACAAAATTAGGATCTTGATCTCACTAGACGGCCTAATGTATCACCTCGATTTAGGTCATTTGATCTTTTGTGAGACAAATTTATGAGTTAGCAGCTATGAGACATTTGATTTTTCATTTTGTGTTTTGTTCTAAAAATAAAAAATAATCTATTATTTACTTAAAGATATATATATATATATATATATATAATATTTTTAATTACAATGAAAATGATAAGGAATAATATCATTAGCTAAAACAAATTTAGATTGAATAATTATCGGTCAAACTTTACTTATTTTCTTGTCGAATTCCGAATTATCTGGGTCCATTTCCCTTTTAGAATCGGAGGGTTAGCAAAAATAAAAAGAGTCAAAACAAATTTGTAGCGTCACGTTAAGTGCATCTAGACTGGTTTTCTCAAAGAGATATTTAACATGTGCTATATATTTTTTCAAACTAAAAATAATAATCATAGTAAATAGGATGCCCCAGTTCAAAACCCAACAGTTCTGATCTAACCTTCGTGAGGACGGTGTGATAACGATCTTTCTGTCGCGACGCCATCTCTTTAAACCCCTTATGGGGGATGTTAAATTTTTTGTTGGGGTCCATCCACCGCCGCAATATGATCCAGTGGATGTAACACAACTTAGTGTAGTACATTTTGATCCGAGTCTGTTTGGGTTGAACGACAGGTGGCGTTGATGCGGGGTTCGATCCTTCGTCGATGGGTTTTGGGTTCTTCATCGGTGGCTTCTAGTTTCCTCATTGTCACATTTATTGTTGTTGTTATCTAACTTCTTTGCCTAATTGACAATGATGATGGTTGCGAGTTGCTTGTTGTTTAGTACTCCAAATCTCGTTTTGTGTGTTGCAAGTTGCTAAGCGACCTTCAGATTGGCTTCAGACAGTCTGGCTTAAAAAGGCACTTGATGCTTGTTGTTATCATGTTTTGATGCAATGGGTTGTTGGAGTGTGGATTTGTTTTCGAGATGGCGATCGATTTCATTTGTCAGTTATCATAATTTGGGTTTAGTACTCGCAAACGTTGACACACCATTTTTTATTTATTTTTAATTTGGTTTCGCTCTTGTACATGATTTTGTTTGATTGTGCATATGGTGTATGATTGTTTGCTCTGAATTTGGATTTACCTGTCTGATTGTAGTTTCTTTACCCTTTGGGTTGATTTGCATTACCCTTTTGAACGTTTATTTTTTTGTTTCATCAGGCCAAGTTTTATATCCTTGATCTTTTGTAATCTTCCTTTTATTTTAATCTATCCCATTTATCTAAAAAACACAACAGGTAATTCATAGGTTACCAAAAATATATATGCAATTTTTTTACAAAAGCAAAACGATATTGATTCATTCAAATTGATTATCCAACAAGTCGGTCCTAGTTCTCTCTCTTTAGATTCTCTCTTCCATTTGCTTCCTCGAGGGGGTGGTTTTGGGTCTATTTTTTTTATCCGAAATCAACCCTCTTTATACTTTTCTCCCTATTTTAATCTAAATAAGTGATTTTCACATAAATCTAAATTTTTTCGTCGTCCAAGTGCGACATTGTGTTCTTAGTCGTCTTGTGCGGTGTTATTTAATAATCTAAATCAGAGTCTTGAAGTATATTCTTCGAGAGCTAATGCTTAAGTCTGCGGCGACCTTCACTTGTCTATCTGTAAAAAGGAAGAAAAAAAGGGAGTAGGATGAGATTTACTTATCTGAGTGGATTCTCTAACTACATCCATAATAGCGACCTCTAACAAACTATAATATTTTATGTTCAATCGGTTCATAGAAAACTAACTAAGTATATGTGCAGTCACTAATAACCAACTTCCATTCCATAAACGTGAACTTCATCAATTTAATTACCAACATAATTCAATAAGTACAAATCAATAATAATCGGACTTTGAACAAAACTAGTAAAAGACCCGTGCGGTAACATTATGATAATTATATAAAAAATAATTAGATTATTAATATTAAATAAAAATTATGAGTATTAATGTAATGTTTCTCTTATATATTTAAAAATTTGTTAAATGGTTGAGTCACACCAGTTATGAATTTTATTTACTTGTATATGCGAAAACAAATTTTTTATGTTGTTTTATGAGAAAGTTGAAATGTGAAAATTTTGAAAAGCCATCACTATTTTTAAAATCAAAGTTAATTAATATTTTTATTAAATAACTTTTTATTTTATATGCAAAAGATTGTTCAATGTTTGCACCGCACCCATTGCAAATTTTATGTACTTGTATTTGCATAAACAAATTTGTATATACATATATGAGAAAGTCAATATGATAAAATGTTAAAAACTCATGACTATTTTCAAAATCAAAATTAATGTAGTGTTTCTATTAAATAACTTTTTATTTTATGTGCAAAACACTGTTCAATGTTTGCACCGCATCTGTTGCAGATTTTATGTACTTACATCTGCATAAACAAATTTTTATATACATATATGAGAAAGTTGATATGATTAAAAAAAAAAAAAAATCTGCTGTCCTTGTGCAAAATTTGATGCTTAGCTAATTAGTAGTGTGATTAGCTGATCAATCATTTAGGCTTGATTTATCTTTTGTGTAACTCGTAAGATAATTTGTAGGCTAACTTATATGTGTGACAATGATCCCCTTTTTGATGAAGTGATTTGATTTTGTTTCTTAGTTGTGGGTTTATAGACTACTCCAACGAACGTGTCTAGTTTAAACTGATGAACTAGACGAAAAGATATAAAATGTCTAGTTTGAACCTTTGCATTTTTATGGGAACGACTTTTCACCCCTCTGTTACTACCATTGTATTATAGTTTATACTAGTACTTCTTTCCTTATATACATTCAAGAGATAAAGGATTAAGTTGAGAATTGAGATGTATAATTTGTGAATCCGAACATAATTCATACTGAAATGAAAGATTGGTGGCTTTTAGTGCATACATTATGAATATTACACGACTCACATTCACGTATTAGTCATGTCATCGCGAGCATGTCTGTTATACACATCCAAGACAATTTGATTTTGAATTATTATGAGCTAAAAACAGACAACTAAATTATGAGGAATCACACCTAAAAGGCTAAAACGATTCATGTCTCAAGTCCACGTCTTGACGTGGACCAAACAAAATTGTTATCTCACAAACTTTCAAAGAAAGAAAGAAGGAGTGGGAAAGGATAATCCAAATTGAAAAGGAAGAAAAAAATAAATCTAAAAGTGTTTTCTCAAATAAAAAATATACATGTCTTTCATATCATCATTTTCTTTCATATTATCTCATACCAAATTACTAAAGCTTAATAACAGTTTTCGCCCTCTAACTTTTACGAAGTTGTGATTTTGACCTCCTAAGAAAAAAAACTACAAAACTGTCCCCCAAGTTTTGCAACTGTAGCAGTTTTGGCCCCCCAAGATCAATTTTTGGTAAAAAAATAACACGTGACACCTCACTTAGGGTGCCACGTCAGCGTAGACCGAGTCAAAATTGGTCTTGGGGGCCAAAACTACCACATATGCAAAATTAGGGGGCGGTTTTGTAGTTTTTTCTTATGGAGTCAAAATCGCAACTTTAAGAAAGTTAAGGGCTAAAACTGCTATTAAACCAATTACTAAATAATCATTTTTTTTTAATTTGACCCACCAAATAATCAATCTTATTTCTTTTCTCTTATCACTTTCTTTTCTTTTCTGTGTATTTTCTTCATCAACCAAACTTAATGTAAAGAAGGTAAAAACTAAATTGTTCCGATTTATTTTTCTTATGCAATAAAAATTGTTTTTATTTTATTCTAAGACTAAATTGGATCTTGAGATTTTTATTAGGAAGTAAATTTAGTCTTCACTTCTTTTAATGGCTTTTTCTCATCATACTTATCCAAACAAAGGTTCCCATTTATTGGTACATGATTCAATTCAATCTTAAAACTATCGCCATCAAGGATCAAGGCAGATGCCTCTACACAGTTCTAGTTGGCCTGGCTGGCATGTGAAAGTGAAATATTCCATTCGGGTGACTATCATATGGAAAAAAAATTACTTTTTAGATACATTGAATAATTAATGTATCTAAAAAAATGAAGTTTTGTTTATAATAACGATTGAATGAAGTACACATGCTTTGTTGAATTTGGGTTTCAAGCAATTAAAAGTTTCACATTCACGCATTTGAAACATCAGTGACAACTCGATAAAAATCTTGACCTTGTGGATTTTTATTTTAAATTCTAAATATTGAGTTAATTTTCAACTATTCGATCTTGATCGAACTGTCATCTCAACTGCATAAATACGGAGAATCTCAATATACCCAAGTGGATGAATTATGAACGTTCATCCAACATTTTTTTTCTTCAAATTTTTTAATGGAGAATGTTAGTTTGATTATAGCTTGGAAGTTAGCATATTGTCCAAAAAGTCTAATTAAGTAATTTGGACTGAAGTACCTCAACTTACACACATTTCATTTGTCGTCATTTGGAAATACTTGTTGTTTTGTCGCTTTACCGTATCAACATGGTTGTCTCCTCTAAATTACATTAATTAGCAAATGGGTCTACTAATCAGACTCTTGTCCTCTACCCAATGAATATGGTTAGATAAGCAACACTGTGAATCTGTGGAGGAGAATTAATCGCAACTCTATTTAGAGTTGAGTATAGAAAAATGTTCGATGTAATACTTAAGTCACGAGACTCTCATCTATTAATAGATTAGTCTTATGTCTTGTGGCTTAAGTATCAACAACTGAGAGTGAATACAAACAAATTTAGCAATAGTGTGGATTAAGATACTCCACCGATACGATACTGATAGGTGATTGAAACCGACAAAGATTATTTTTGTCTTTCTAGCCTCACTCCAATCCTTAAAAGCAACAAGACACACACATACATGTTTAAGGAAGCTGCAATACACAACCCACAAGATACGGTAGGTGATATAGTTCATGCTAAGTTTTTTCAATTCAATGGACCAAAATAGCATCAATGAAATTATTAATGCTGTCTCACTTTTTCTACTATTAGTGCAAATGTTAATGAAAGTTCTTTACTATAGTAGTATATATTAATTGGTCCCCTTAGAAGATGCCTTTGTCAGTTTAACTCTATATAGTTTCATTAATTATTTTTCTTTTTTTAATTCCTCCTAGTGTTCTTCATGTTAAACCAAGATATAGGATTCATATAGGATGACGCAATTTGCTTCCTATTTATGTTCATTTGCCAATAGAATATATGGTTTTATTTTACTATTTTCACTGTGAACAACATTATAATTCCAAGTTTGTTTCATATATTTTTAATTTGTGTGCAGGATACATTGAATAGCATATAGTTTTGGAAGATTTAATTGTGATAATGGGATTTCTGGAGCTATTTTCTGTTGCTTCTTTTCCTGTGATCAAAGTATTACTAGTCACTGGAATTGGCTTACTTCTTGCACTTGATAACATTAATTTGCTGGGAAAAGATGCAAGGAATCAAACCAATCATGTAAGTTCATAAATCCTTTTAGAACATTCTTTTTGTTATATCTTTTTTTCTTTCTATTTATATATAACTTATTAACAACAATAATTCATCTGTGACAGCTTGTACATTATGTCTTCAATCCTGGTCTGATTGGTGGTAATTTGGCACAAACAATCACTTTAGATAATGTTGTTTCCTTGTGAGTGGTTATTTTGTTCATGTTTTTGCTCCAAATTTTTATTTTTGAGGATTTGCTTTCTTAATTATGGTTTGTAACACTTTCTGATTTTCATAATTAGGTGGTTCATGCCATTGAACATATTGGTTACATTTTTGTTAGGCTCAGCCTTAGGATGGATTATTATCAAACTCACAAAGCCTCCTAGACACATAGAAGGTCTCATAGTAGGTGTCTGTTCTGCAGGTACATCTCTTCTCTTCATAAAAAGAACATGAGTATGAATATCGAACCTGAGACCTGGGAGTATGCTCCACCTCAAGGTCTCATGTTCAATATCCGTACTCATGTTATGTATTGCAGCTTTCATTGTGCTTGAAATGTATCATTTTTTATGAAAGCTTCATGAATCTATAGTACCATTTATTGTTTGATAATGATGCCTCTTTAAGGTTGAGCTTATTTTATGATTGATGTATGAACAGGAAATTTAGGAAACTTGCCAATAATCATTATTCCAGCTATATGTAAAGACAAAGGTAGTCCTTTTGGAGATCCTGATGTATGCTATCAATATGGGATGGCTTATGCTTCACTTTCTATGGCAGTATGTAATTTTATTAATTTTACAAGATTTTTTTACCGTTTGACTCTAATCATAACTACTTTTAAAATCACGTATGATCGATGATGAATGGTTAACAGTGTACATTTTTTACTGTAACAAAATAAAACTCTTATTTGTTTTCTGAACTTTTACTTATTCTTTGGGGGAACCATAGATTGGAGCTGTTTTTATATGGACCTATGTGTACAACATAATGCGGATTTCGTCGAATAAAGTTCACAAAGAAGGTAACAAAAGTAGTGACTCCATCACCTTGGAGGATTCAAGGGATGCATCAGAATCACTCATAGAGGAAGGCTCAGAACATATAAGTCCAACAAAAGGCAATGTGGATGATGCATACACACTATTGCTTTCTAAGAATGATTCTGAGCAGAAAATTAAGGTTGCTATAAACTTCCCTTTCATAAGATATTTTATTACTAATCAAATGGAGTAGAGATTATAACCTTAGACTTAGAGTAGTTTTGTTTACAATAAAGGATCAATATTTCTAATCTTCTTATGTTTGCAGGTGCCTGTCTTTGATAAAATTAAGCATAAATGTGGAATGATTTTAGGCAACCCTAATTTCAGAGGCATATTTTCACCAGCAACTCTTGGGGCGGTATGATACATTGTTCATTTTCTATGTGAACTTATGTTGTTGCAACAGTCCAATGCAAATATAGTAATATAATATGCACGATATGTTACTCATGTGTATATATGAAAAAGAAATGAAAAGTTATGAACAAAATTTTCTTTATGCAGATTGTTGGATTTATTGTTGGTGTAGTTCCTTGGTTACGTAGGCTAATGATTGGAAGCAATGCTCCTCTTCATGTGATTGAAGACTCTGCTTCCATGTTGGGGTATGCATCTCAAATCAATCATTTTATGATTTTGGAATTACATAAGGTTACATTATCCTATTATTACATGCAGTGATGCTGCCATTCCGACAATAACCCTTATAATGGGTGCCAACCTTCTTAGAGGTAAAGCAGATATGTAAAATGCGGTGGCTACGATTAGTCCTCTCGAACTTGTAAGCACCGGTCAAAATAGTTCTTGGCTTTTGCGAATTGATAAATACATCGATGAAATTGTAAAAGATCATTTAAAATAGTCCCTCAATTAATTTATATTAGTAGAGGTTGCGATGTGACACATCAGTTGATTGTGGTCCCCCACGTTGATCATACATTAATGTATGCATGCTAGAGGCTAATCTGTCTTGAATTTAGGTCTCTTTGAGATAATTTGTCAATAATTAGTCCTCACATGATTGTAGTTAGTGACCAATTTGTCACTAATATGACCTAAATTTTATAGGAAAATTAATTGATAGTAAAAGTAAAATGATGTGAGATCAATGTGCAATGTGATATGTTGAGCTAATGTGACACATCATCACCTCTAACAACATTCTCTCAAAAAAAAAATCACCTCTAACAACAAAACCGAAAAACTATTTTAAAAGACATTTTAAAATCTCGATGACATATTTGCCAATTCAAAAAATTGAAGGACTATGTTGACCAATATTTACAATTTTGAGGACTACCTTACCTATTCACTTGTTTCTTATGTATATAGTTGGGCTAGCTTTTTAATTCATAACCTTTAATCTAATTAATTAATAATTTCATTGTTGGGGATGAATGAGCAGGATTAAAGGGAGCAAGTACTCCATTTTGGACTATTATAGGAATCATAGCAGTCCGATATATCTTGCTCCCAATTTTTGGAGTTCTAATTATTAAAGGAGCAACACATTTGGGTTTGGTGCAAATAGATCCCTTATATCAGTTTGTCCTTCTCCTTCAATATGCACTTCCACCAGCTATGAATATAGGTAATACATAAACTTTTATTAATTTCTTAGTCATATATAATTCAAATTGAATTGTAGACCATTAATATATATATGCTCTTTTTATAATTTAACTTTTTTGGTTATAATATGTTCAAAATGTATTTCCTATGTCAGGTACCATAGCACAATTATTTGGAGCTGGTGAAAGTGAATGTTCTGTGATGATGCTATGGACCTATGCATTGGCGTCAATTGCAGTGACTCTTTGGTCAACCTACTTCATGTGGCTTGTCTCTTGATTATTATTATTATTCATTGCTACGGTTATTATTCATTATTTATTAATATACTTTAATTTTTTTTACGTTAAATTTCATCCTTTCAAGTTTCCACTCAACATTATCTGTATATACTTGAAGAAGTTTCATTGCCATAGGTATATATATATATATATATATATATGTGTGTGTGAGTATTATGCAACAGGTCATTGCAGATATTTATCCGCAGATATGCGGCTTATAGGTAATGCCTCCTCACTCTTGAAAATTCCTATCTTCATTGGATCATTGCAGATATTTTTGTATCTAATAATGTACTCAAGACAAATATCATTATGTTGATGACAAAAACAGTTTATCGTATCTGTGTTGTGCATCATACAACTTGTACCAACCGTGTATTATTTGGTCTATATTGGCAGCAACATCAAACTCACTATTAAAATAGTTTTAAGTTTCCTCAATTTGCAATAGACATAGGTTAAGTCAAGTTATTTTCCTTAATTGAGAAATGCTAACTTGTACTCTTAATATACAACTTAAAGTTAAAGATAGAATTTTTTTTTTGAAAATTGAGTTATTAATGTTTTAAAAGTTGAAATATTTATCTTTTCAATACAAAATTTATTTTTAATTTCCTTTCTTAGCTTATCAACTTGTGTCTTAGGAAACAAGTTAGCATCACCCTACAAATATATGTTTTCTTATTCAAATGAGAGTATAAAAAATGAAAAATGCTAAATATAGCAACAAAATCCATCCCGATATTTTCACGAGCGTTGTTAATTTTTACGGGAGCTTCTATGGTACAGTCAGAAAACTGACTTTTTTGAAAAAGTTAATTTTGATTTTAAGGTTTGATTCATTTTTAAATTGTTGATTAATGATCAATAGTAATTCATCTAGTAATGTTTGCAACATCTTGGACTTACAGGTACTATTTTATCATTGCCATCTTTAACATGCAAATAGATTTGATGATATTATGTGATAGTATTTACACTTTGTGGGGTGTTACACTTAAAACAAGGTAGGATAAAATTAGATTAAGTGTAGTATTGTTAATCTGAAGAATTGATGATACTATGGGGACTGAACTTTTGATGTCACTGTACAAACAGTGGGATGTTACTCACTACACTTTTGATATTATAGTGTTAACTTCATCAGAAAAGTCATTTTCACGACTTCACCATAGAATTTTCTAATTTTTACACCTATAAACTACAAAATACCTACTTCCATTATTTATTGACATAGCTTCAATGCTTAACATACTACTAACAATTGGATGACATGTGAGGCTATGAGAGTGCTTTAACAATGTGACGGTGGGTTTTGTTTCTTATTTAAAGATGGGTCTTTTGTTTTCTTTTTCATTTTGATAAAACACGTGTTCCCTTTTTATCTATTTAGTAGTGGTGGTTTTCTTGTAGAGATTAATAGTAATGGTTATATAGAGGAAAATTGATTAGAAAAAAAAGCTATCTAGAGGAAAGGAAGGTCAAAATACAGCATTCGTGAAAATTCTCGTGAAAAAAGCTTCGCGATATAAAGCATAGTTGATAAAAATAGTCTATGCCGCCATTCAAAATATATGTTTCTTAGATTGTTTTATGACTATATTGAAGTTGGATGTTCCTTTGTTTGATGAGATGTTGAACTTCTCCTTATAGTAATGCACAGATCTAAAATTTATTGAGGATTTGAAAAACCTAAAAGAAGTTGAAGAGTACTCATTATGTAATTATGGTTAGTCAATAGTCATGAGAATGATCTTATACGGTTTGAAGATGAAGTTGACGGCAAATTAAAGAGATGTGAGATTTTGAATGAAGGAATGATATATTGTGTCATGTGTAAATTCTCATCTAAATCCCACATCTGACATCGAGTTGTAGGATGAAAAGAAGTAGAGTTATTACAGAAATGATAAATGAACACATATTTTTGGACACGATACAGACATCGTGGGTAATCTTGTCATTTTAGCTTTAATTAGAAGGGCAATTTTGTCATTTTCTGTCTTCTTCTTCCTCCTTTTACTGTAATTTTCCTTTTCTGTCTAACTTCTCCTCTTCTCTGTAACACCACCTTCCTTTATCTTTCCCTCCTCCACAAAATAGTGACAACACATATTTGCAAGGTAAAATTCACATCAGGGACTGACATGAAAATAGAATCAGATTAGAGACAGTGAATAGAGATGACCGGAGCAAAGTAACAAATAGATATGAGATGACGGAAACGACCGGATCTGAATCGACCGGAGATCCAGCCACCATCGTGAGCATGGTGGTTATTTATGGCGGACGGTGGAAGTGTTGTTGTTGTAGTAGTCGGAGCATTGTGATTACAGCCAAAAGAGAGAGGACAAGGATGTGGTGGTTGAAGCTACATGTGAGAGAGGTTGCAGAGAAACGACGTGTCTCCAGTGGCGGTGGCCGACGAAGGACGGATGAGCTGAGGCCTGTGAGAGTGAAACATGGTGTGAGAGAGATGTGTTTTTTTAGGGGAGAGAGATGGTCCGCTGTTGAAGGAGAAAGAAGAATTGGAAATATAAAAAAAAATTATGTATTAAGCAACATGGGAAATACTATACGGTGTCATTTATGTGTTAGGTTTTTTGTGTCTAGTTATCATTCCTAAGAGTTATTATATTAGGGTTTTGCTAGAAGCCACCCATGAAGGTGTCTTTTAACAACCCACACCTCAATGTGTGATTTTCACTTTTTAGTTATAACTTTGCTAAAAGACACCTTCATAAAAATTAGTTGGTGTCTTTTAGCAAATGTTCATAGAATAACTTGCTAAAAGACACCTTTATAAAATGTGTCTTCTACCAAAACTCATTATATTATATATATATGGGCAGATAGTTTGAGTTTTTTTTGGCTTAATTGCATGTTTGATCCCTTATGTTTATTTTAATTTTCAAGTTGGTCCCTTATGTTTTAAACGTTTCAAGTTGGTCCCTTACGTTTTAAAAGTTTCAAGTTGGTCCAAAACGTTACTCCTATAGGAATAAGTTAGTCTCTTCAGTCACATAACGGTTAAAGATTCGGGTTGACAATATGGGTGATGGAACTCAACTTATTTAGAAAATCAGTTTTAAAACATTATTTTAATTTTTTTGTTTTATTAAACTCAATATCATGTCGCGGAATGGACTAACTTATTCCAATATGAATAACGTTTTGGACCAAATTGAAACATTTAAAATGTAAGGGACCAACTTGAAACTTTCAAAACATAAGGGACCAAATTGAAAACTAAAATAAACATAAGAGATCAAACATGCAATTAAGCCTTTTTTTTTCTTCACCAAATCAATCTTAGTGTTTTGGGTGTATTTGAGGCTTGGGTAGTTGTGTATTATGAGAGGACAAATATATGGTGATATTAAAATGTTAAGGACAAGAAAAATTATCACCTGACGGAGAGTTTCTACCCTAAATATTAGAAGAAAGAAAAAATGGTGCTATACAACCAAAGATTTACACACTCCAGTCATTATTATAAGTAAAAATTGACATTTTAGATTCATTCAATAAATAATGTATGTGGTCTTTAATATAGATCACACATGTCATTTATTAAATGAACCTAAAATGATAAATTTTGCTCATAATAATGACCGGGGAGTGTATGTGTTATCTAAGGGAAATTTTTTATTTAATTTAGAGTATAAATTTAATAATATCTAATGTTGATGAATAAATACGATTTATATCTCCCTAAAAAAACATGGTTCGTATCTTCCCTCAGAAAAAGAAAAAATGAGGTTCAGATCGTAATTTTTTTTTAGGGAGGGTTCATATCGTATATACTTGCCTAACCAATGAACAATAGATAGGGTTTTAAGTTTAATAGTTTGTTTCGGATTAGTAATTTTTGTTTTTTGTTATTTTAGTTTTAAATTGATCCTTTACGTTAGTATAAGTGAATTAGATAGTCAATTAATTACTTAAAAATAAATGACAGTCCATTAATTTGTTTTTTTTTTTAACAAATTGATCCATGCTTTCATTTACTTTGTTAAAAAAAATGCTTACATGACCATTTAACATTGAGGTTGAGGTGAAAAGTTCAAAAAGTGCTTATGACACTAAACATGATTACTTGAATACATTTTTTCTAATTGTTTTTCAATTCAATCCTAATTTTACAAATAAAAATCACATCAACAACATTATAAATCAATTAATCGATCGAATATGTTTTAAATAAAGACCGAATAATACACCTATGAATTTTAGTTTTGAGAGCGATGATTTTGGACTCACCGACTTAACAATAATCGTCCACATAGACACTTTTTAACTAAGTTTGATAGAAAGAGATTAATGGTGCATATATTTTATGTCTAAAAGGACCAACCGGTATAAAAGACTAATTTCTAACTAAAAGGACTAATATGATACAGACATTAAACTTAAAGAATCCCATGTTATAGATTTTTTTTTGATAGTAATAAATAATAGATATATCCCTAAAAAAATTAGATAAAAATAATCAAAATAATAGATAAGTTATTCAACATTTTTTAAGGCTTAAATATGTCTTTAGTCCCTGCACTTTCATCAGATTTTGACATTGGTCCCTACACTTTTTTTTGTTTGGAATTGGTCCCTGTACTTTGTAAAAATATTGGTATTGGTCCCTCTGTTAACTTTCTGTTAAAAAAAAACACAAAACTATTAGTATTGGTCCCTACACTTTGTAAAAATATTGGTATTGGTGTCACGTGACATTGGTCCCTGCACTTTTTTGTTTGATTTTTTTTTTGCGTGCCACGTGGCGTGAAATGATTGGCCACGTGGCACTCCGTTAGTTTCATGTTTATTTTTAACAGAATGTTTGCAGAGGGACTAATACCAATATTTTTACAAAGTGCAGGGACCAATGCCAAAATCTGATGAAAGTGCAGGGACCAATGACACATTTAAACCTTTTTTTAAATATTGACATTTTAAAAATCTAAATTTGAAAAGTGGATGTTTTTTTTTTGTTGTTGAAAGAAATGGATGTTATATGTCACCGGAGACAATGCATTATAACATAGTTACAGTTCAAACCCGGCATGGCAACAAAACCCGCACCCGCAACACCCGGCCGCCCCCGCCCCAAATTTAACGGAAAAAAGCCAATTTAACCGGGTGCGGGTGTGGGGGCAATCTAGATTTTTAGTACGGGCCGGGGGCGGAGGATGCTTACACCTGCCTTGCACCCACCCCGCCCCGCACGCGCTTTTTGAAATTTACTTTATTAAATTTTATAACCTTATTTCCATAAGCACCAACCTATTTTAATATATTATTACTCTTTAGATACATATTTATTATAATTATTTTGCTCTTTTGGAAAAAGTTTATTAGATTTTTAATTATTAATATAATTATTGTTTTTTCTTGTTATAAAAAAATGAAAAAATATGCATTTTTTAAATATTTTATAAAAAATAGAGTTTTTTCGGGTGGGGGCGGGGGCGGGTCCGGGAGACCCGTCTCCATTGGGGGCGGGGTTGGGTGTTCAATTTTTACTCCCAATATGGTTTGGGGACAGGGGCGGGTGCATGGAAGCGGGGGTGGGGACGTGGATGTTTAAACCTGCCCCCGATCCGCCCCGTTGCCATGTCTAGTTCAAACTCGAATTTCAGCTACACAAATAAAAAATTGGATGTCCGTTATGTTCAAGTAAATCAGCCAGCCATTTATCATCCACAATGGTACCATCGTTGTGAGAAAAAATTGAGTACTTAAGACCTTATCCTATGAAAGAGTCTTAACCATTTAAGACTTGGTATCAGTTAGGTACCCCCATCGGGAAAAAAAATTGTTAGGTCTTATAAGACCCAAGGTCTCGCTTAAGACCTTCAATTCAAGAAATTTGCTTGCTACCCTGGATTGAAGGGATTTGATGCATATTAAATACCACAGTTAAATAATTATAAATGAGTGATGTGTACACGTGAGACCCATTTAAGTACAAAAAAATGGATGTCTTCATTGTGTATGCTCTGATAAACTTGAAGATCTCAAATAAAATATCTCATATATTTGCGGGTCTCACACATCTATAATATTAAAAAAAAACAAAATTTAATGATATAGAATTATTGATAAATAACTAATGAGCCCGGTTTACAAAAAATGTAAGAGGTGTTAGGATGAAAGAATTAAGTGTTTATTAGATATTAGTATAAAATTGTTATAAATATGCGATGTATACACGAGTGATTCTAAGTACCGAAAGGGATAGTAGTTGGATGACATAGAGTTGGGTGACATTGGCCAATCACAATGTCACAAATGTCAATGTCACCCAACTCTATGTCACTCAAGTGTTCCACGTACTGAAAGAGGTTGCAGGTGCTCTTACTATGATGACCCGAAACGTGTCACAATGTTAAAGTCCATTGTTACCCTTGGAGCATACTTCCGTGGCATCTCCACAAACTTAATTAAAGCACTTTACCAAACCCAAAAATGGAAGAAAGGAAAAAAATAACTATCAAGTTTAAAGTCCATTGTTACCCTTGGAGCATACTTCCGTGGCATCTCCACAAACTTAATTAAAGCACTTTACCAAACCCAAAAATGGAAGAAAGGAAAAAAATAACTATCAAGTTTTAAGTAAAACCTTTGGTTTTCCAAGTGAAACAGGTGCACGAATGTTTTTGTTATGTTTCTGAAGAAGGAAACCGAGCCAGTTAATTATCTTTGGGAAAGGTAATGGACATAGTACACAAACAACAAGAAGCTTCCATGTCCTCTTTGTGAACCAAGCAAGGTAAACATTTTCATTCCCTTCTCCAAAAATCTCTCTTATTTTTATGGTGCGTCTTGTAGTAAAAATGTGCAAAAAAACATGATAAAAAAGGGGTTTTGAGTCTGTCAGACAACCGTGTGACCATCCCGGTCATTTGAACTAGGCCGGGAACGATCATCTACAGCTGAAGATGATGTACACATCATCCTGGCCGTTAATCACGCTCTGATCACACGGTCATGATTCATCCACCAGACGTATGTTCCTGTCTCCTTAGAAATCAAGGACACAGTAGTACGATCCTATAGAACAGATCCTGTTCAAGTAAGGTCGTGCTTCGATGTGCTCAGTTTCAAGTATATAAACAATTGAGTTTTTCTGTTATTAAGCGATGTGGGACTAACTTCGTGCCTTTTGTTGTAACTCTCAGGTCTCAGCTTTGGGGTTTAGATATAAAATGCTTTTAAGTCTTTCAATCTTTCAAGATTCTGCAGCAAAACAAAAGCAGCTCTAGTGGGGCTACCGTTTCAAGAATCTGGGGCCCATTTTCAGCTTTTCATGATTGGTAAGATTTTTCAGCTGAAAATGTTTGCAAAGTGCTTTTATATTTAGTTGTGGTTAGCAACAGCATGTTTGAATGACGATGAACTAGGCAAAATCACGGCAAGCCATTGTGATTTTGGCAAAAGTTATACTTCGTAGCATCAACAACATCACAGCGCCACCGTATTGTAACCCATATCCAAAAATATATGGCCATTTGCCCCCCCTGTTATTAATAATAGTCTGTTGTTTAAAAAAAAAAAAATCACAGCGCCACCGTTGTTTTGTCAAATTCACCGTAATTCAAGTTATCGTATGAAGGTTTTCATTAGAAGTTGCATGTATTACTTTTAAAGGTCTCCGTGATTTTTTTTTTTACAACAGATAAAAGATTAAGCATACCACAAAATACAAATCTGCGTTTAGGAGTCATGTTGACGCAGCATTCATACTTTGTGTATGCTCATTGTTAGAAAAAGTATTTGCCAAGTGCAACAATATGAATTATACAATGAAGTGTACTATGCTCTTTAAATTTTTTAATTGATCACCTTCTTGTGCAATGAAGAGTACTATTACGTTTCATAGTTCATTGGTATTTTTGAATGAAGTATGCTAAACCTAATAACTGTTTATAGTGACGTGTAATCTGTTGACCGTTAAGAGTCCCACATCGGACTAAACATGGCCTGACAATGTGTTTATAAGTGGGGGCAATCCTCACCTCACAGGCCGGTTTTGTGGGGTTGTGTTAGGCCTAACCACAATTTCTAGGATTGGTCAGTACACTAAGATAAAGTCTCATTGCCTTCAACAAAATTCTTTTGTACTCTATAGCCATGGTAGATATTGATCAAGAAAATGCTGAGCTTTGGAAAGGCTTAGTTATAAACAAAAGAGGGAATAGATCGTTTAGCTCAATACAGTTCAGCTGTTGGAAGGTGAGTTCTTATTCAATGTTGTTTCATGCATTTGCCATGATTTTTAATCAAGTGATATGGTTCATATTTTTATAAAGATACTTATCTTTGTCCTTTGCAATTTGCGAGTGCACTGGGTGACAGGGGGCTTTGCTTTATCCTATTTATGGTGAAGGAGAACTAACACAAGCCTTTTGTCGTTGTGCTTCTGTCAAAGATTGCATTTATTTAAGTTTTAAAGGGATTTATGTGTCTGTTTCTTAAAATTTCTAAATACCTTAAATTCATTCTCTTTAAATATTGCTAATTGTTGTTTTGTTAAACTTAAATGCTTATTTACATCTTAAAATTTTGTGAATCAGGTTCGCCGAATGTCTGTTATTCCTCTGCTTTATGGATAAGGTACAGAAATCATTCTTTGATATGTTTATACTAATATAATATCCCCCAAGTGCAAGGCAATTTCATCTTTGTCGTTTTTAAACGATTGTTGCAGGCGTCTGAGTTGTGTAAAGGTGCAGATCAGCTTATCCTGGATCCATCCTTCGTAATTACATCAACACAATCATTGTCTAAAGGAGTAGCTAGGAATTTTGTAGTTATTAATGCAGTAAGTATGTTTTCATAGAGATCAAATTCTCCCAACTCTTATCTCTCAACTTTTTTATCACCTGCGTTCCAACCACCAAGGGGAGAAAGAAGCCTCTGTACCTTGGTCTCTTTCTTTTGGAAGAAAAGCTTCAATACATGATTAATATTCTAGCTTTGAGATATTGAAGAAAACTAAATGATTTAAAACATATGAAATTGAAGAGAAAAGATTAAACATTTCAAATAAATATGTGGATGAGTGAATAGGGGAAAGATGTGACAACAGGTTCTTCATTCTCAAGGGGAGAAAGGAAGTAGTCAAGTTAATTGGTGTCTGATAAAGTCCCACATCGCCCAATTCATAAACTAAACTATGCAGCTCGCATATAAAAAGATAGGACCTCTCCTTGTAAAAATCATGGAGCTGTGTGATGATCACATAGCGAACTATTCTTTCGCCTTTTACTAAAGAATACCGTGTGAGCGTCACAATTAGCAGCATACGCTTGTTTTTGGAAGAGTTCTCTTCATGGAGGGCTCTGCAAATTTAGTTCAATATTTTTGTATTCTTTTTTCAATGTGGTTACTATGTTATTGGTATGCTACTTGTTTAAGTGAGTTCTTTACCACTTGTATAAATTCATTGTTGGTAATACTTTCTTATTTTATTTAGAGGAGTGACTCTTGACAAAACAGCATAGAGTAGCATTTAATTTTATTCATCATCCCCTCAAAGTGACACATATTCATTGCCACTAGGGGCGGGCGGGAACCACTAGGGGCGGGCGGGAATATGTATGACCATCTGAGAGGGGTCTATGTCCTAGGCTACATCAGACCTTTTGTCAAATGATGCTTCGGATTCTCTAAGTATCCGATACATTAATCTTTGCCATGACCATGAGGCCCTTAAGTATGTTGATGAGGGAGTCCGATGAGTGCCCTTGTACAATAATCTTTGGCATACTTGTTCGTTCATCAACTACAAGTTGCGATGGAAGAAGACCTTCAATTGAGATATGAATATCTGATGAGTGCACTAATTGCCAGCAACTTTCCACATGAGATTGTTGAACTCAGGAGCTGCAAGGTAGTTGGAGTTCAAAGGCATCGATATGAGTAGCATGTACAACACGAATGAGGGTTTGGTTAATGTGCCAGATTCCTGTGAAGCGGTTTTTATAGACAAATCTGTCGCTTAAGTGAAAAAACCAATTGATGAAGTTCTTCAACCGTGTACAGCAACACTTGGTTGATAATGAGGATGGACAGATTTTGTAGGATGATACGGAGAGTCCATTTGTTATTGTCCTTGACAAAACTTGGTTGCCGCCAAAGATAAAAGAGTATTTGCCGTTCCTAGTGAGAATTGGTTTACTTTATATTCATTGTTTCGTTTCATGTTTATGCTAATGTATTAGTCTTGAGATGATTGCATAATTTCATAGACAATTGTTGACTTGATTTCTAGATGAATGGATGATAATAATTTGTTATCGAAGAGTTACTAATGTTCTAATGTAGTAGTTTCTGCAATACCATGCTACTCTTAGCACTAGTCATTTGGCTTGCCGTCAAAATTTGTGGCTTCTAGCTTGGTATTTTATCCCTGTAACCTTTTCTGTTGTCATTTGGAAGTGAAAAAGTAAGAGTGGGATTTTTTTATCAGTGGGTTGAAAATCATATAATCAAATCATCAAGCAGACATGATTTTACGCAAATGGGAAGGGATAATATAAGTGGCTCTTTTGGACACCTTAGATATTTTCTCCCCGGTAATTGGTGAATTGATGCTTGACTAGTTTTTAAATTTTATTAGTTGTCTCCTTCCTCCTAAAGCTGTTGCTTTTTATACACCAAGTGAAATCTGATAATTGGATACAATGTTTGAAATCTTGAGATGTTTGGCAGTGGCTCAGTTTGTATACTCCATATGCTTAAGCATTCTGGTGCGACATTGTATATATTTTCCATTGAAAAGGTAGACTAATCACCTTGTTGTGCAATGAAGATTACTGTTTGTTTCATCTTTCATTGGAATTTGGTATTTTTGAATGAAGAATGTCATGCAAAACTGTTCATAGTGCATGCATTGTTTCGTCTTTCATTGGTATTTAGTATTTTAAAATAAAGTATTTATGTCTAACTGTTTATAGTGCATGCATAGCCTGTTGACCTTTGTCAGTACGCTAAGGTAAAGCCTCCTTGTCTTCAACAGGATTCTTTTGTATTCTATAGCCATGGGAGATTATGATTAAGAAAATGGCGAGGTTTGTAAAGAATTACTTAACACAAAAGATGGAATAGATCGTTTAGCTCAATGCAGCTCATCTGTTGGAAGATGAGCTCTTACTCATGTGTGTCATTTGCTTCGACTTTTTATTCACGGGATCTCAATTGATGTTTTTCAAAAGAGAGTACTTATCCATGTTCTTTACGGGAAAACATAAAATTAATCCGAAGTCTCTTACTGCACAATAAACACTGTAGCCCCTTACTGTAAATTCGTGCCTTGTTAATACTGTAAGTATTTTATTAAGGATATATAGGGATCAAATTTTCCCACTCTTAGTCTCTTTCTTTGGAAGGAAAGCTTCAATGGATGTTTATTGTTCTAACTTTGAGATGTTGAAGAAAACTAAATGATTTTAAACATATGAAATTAAATAGAAAAGATTAAAAATTTCAAGTTATATGGTAAAGATGTGATGACAGGTTTTTCATTCTCAAGGGGAGAAAAGGAAGAATTCAAGTGAGTGGGTGATTGACTAAAGTCCCACATCGACCAATTCATAAACTAAACTATGCAGCTCACATATAAAATGAAAGCACCTCTACCTCTTGTAAGCACGGAGCCGTGTGATGATCACATAGCGAACTATTCTTTCGCCTTTTACTAAAGAATACCGTGTGAGCGTCACAATTAGCAGCATACGTTAGTTTTTGGAAGAGTCCTCTTCATGGAGGGCTCTGCAATTTTAGTTCAATATTTCCATGTTCTAATTCTTTCCGGGGATTTATGTAGCTGGGGATCTAATTCTTTCTGGGGATGTATCTCCTAAAACCCTTGTGGCCTATTTGACAGGGAAGAAACAAGAAGCTTCGGGTAATGATGCAGAAAGTGCCAGGAATATAGCTAGCTCATCGTGCTAATGTGTTTCTAGAGGATTGACTCTCGACAAAATAACACACGGAGTAGCATTTAATTTTAATCATTATCATCTCAAGGGATAGGTCAGTCTGACAGGGGCTTTCTGGTACTTTCTTATTTTAAACAATTCTTCTGGTACTTTTATGATTGCTAAGCTAAGCCATTTCAGCCGATTTATTTGTCCAATGGTAACACAGATAGATAGCTTATATAATGTGTTAGACTGAAATGTTAGGATGAACCATCCAAACTCAAAAATTAGTTGAAATCTAGTTGATATTGGACAAGAGAGTTCTGATAAGCGATACCTATAGAGATGTAAAGAATGCAATGAAAGAGAAGAAAAAGTAGACGGAAGAAAAATTCTTAAGAGTATATATAGAGATATCTGTATCTGAAGAGAGTTAAGAAATCCTCGTTCAAAAATCAAAGCTCAAGCTCACCTGCGAAAGTTAGTCTTCTGTATTGTATTTAAGCATATCCATGGCTAATTTTGATTCTATTAGAGCAAGACAATTTCAACTCAAACAAAATCCTAATCAAATTAAATTCCGGCACTGACGTAATACTCGCAATACGTCTACATTAAGTTTCAAGAAAATGAAGAGACAAAGATAGTGTCTGGTTACTAAAAGGGTTTAACCTGTTAGACTAAGTCACCATTCTTGGTTCTGGAATCATGATAATAATAGACTGTGACTTCTGTCCCTAACACTGTTTCATGTAGCTAAAGTCTTTATTAAGTATCAAACTTTTTATGACTTCTGTCCCTCTAGTACCATTTTTTTTTAAATTGAAGTAGTGGCTGGTTTTTTTTGGAACTGGACCGGGCCGGGTCATTCCGGCTAACACAACTTCTACTGGTCTAACCAAATTCAAACTGGTTTGAAAAAAACAGTCCAACACAATGACCGGATCATGGTTCCGGTTCCTGGTCCGACCAGCTGGTCCGGTTGTTAAAACTATGGCTGATAGTCCACTAAAGAATTACACAACGCATGCTTGCTTTAGTACGCCCTGTGAAATCACTAGTATATTGTTTGATTTAGCTTCTGTCAGTTCTGCGGCCCTATCCCTCCCCAGCCCAAACCGTAATCCATTTTCATTTTCTCCAGTTTGTTTCTAACAATTTCTGTATCTTTGTTGTAGGATGACCAGAACAGAACAATTGAGAAGTTGACATGTTAACTTGACCGAGATCAAAGGAAGTGTGAATTTTATAGGTCAAACTTGCTGACAATTTTAAAAGACATTGAAGAGTAGAAGCTAGAGTTACCAGTTAAAGTCCAGAATATCAAGTTAGGGATGAAAGATTGATATATGTTTGCCATTGATGTAGCTGATGCATGCATTACCATTTCTCTCCTGTTAACCCGGCCATATATAGTCATTCTACTTCTGGCAGTTTGGTACAGATGAGAACATGTAGAGTTAGCTAGCAGAGACATTTTGAAACATCTAACATTTACCCTTTGTAGAAAATGCCATAATTTAAAGTAGAAACAGCTTCTTTTAGTGTAACTATACCCATCCTTTTCTTGTAGAAAACTCTTACTTCAATGTCGTAATGGCGTAATTTCATGTCGTTTGGTGCTCGTCTTGCATGAATCCTTACGACTAGTTGATCTTCAAAGATCCACTCTGAAGCAACTGGCTGGTTTGTAGCGGGGCTTGCACAAACTCTAAAGTGTGATCACACATGTTGACTTGCCATTACAATTTTTATAAGAAAACAAAAAACCATGTATAAGAAGTTTAGAACAATAGAGGGGAAGAGAAAAAAGAAATAAAAATGTCAAGATGTGAAATGTCTTAACTTCTGGTGGTTTTTTGCAACGTGATAGTAAAATGTATTCCACCATCTGCCACTCTAAATTGACCTGCTAGTGTTACTACTGGTTGTTAACTAAATTAGAATGGAGATGAAGAGACAACTATCTTAACAGATGGTGATGATAAAATGTTAAGGACAAGGAAAAAATGTTGAGGACAAGAAAAAATTCTCACCTAAGGAGAGTCTATACTCAAAATATTAGAAGGGAAAGAAAAGACGATGCTCTATGTTATCTGAAAAAATTATCGGCTGAATTATAATTTTTTTTCCTCCTATCTTCGTTCACTCACGGAATTGATCCCCTTGTTTTAAAATTACGTAGTTTTGATTTCTCTTTCAGATTTGTTTAACTTAAAAATGATGATATATCATATTTAAATTGAAATTTTTAAAGAGTTTTTGGGTAATTTGATGAATATTGATAATTCTACATCATCAGATTGTATGACACGTCATCAAATATATCTCATCATTGCTTTTTAATCCAAAAATATGATAAAAGATCAAAACTGAGTCATTTCAAAATGAGGGACCAATTTCATGAGTGAATGAAAATATAAGGACTAAAACTATAATTAAGCAAAAAATGATTTATAGTATAAATTAAATGATTTCAAATGTTGATGATAAATGTGGTTCATACAATATTTAATTGCCAAACTAATAATAGATGATAGGATTGATTGAAAAAATAGAGTTAAATAAGTTTTTGATTCCTATAAATATACCAACTTTTTGTTTTAATCCTTCTAAAATTTTCCTTCAATTTTTTGTCCTTATAAAATTTTCAATCACTACTTTTGATCGTTATTTTTAATTCAACTTTCGTATTTTTTTAATGAAATTGTGTAAAAATATGTAGAATATTGTAAAAATCACACCATTTTTTTTTTGAATTTTTGAATAAAACATAAATTAAATATGAAACTTTAACCGCTAAAAATAAAAAATTCATAATTAATCCATGTTTTGTTAGAAAATTCTAATTTTTTTGGAGAGTTTTTTATAATATTACTAGTAAGATACCCAGGTACCCGTCGGTGTTGGTGATTTATTCTAGTTTCATATATATTATATATGTAAGTTGTAAAAAATAAATATTAATTTAGTGAGTATTAACATCAATGACAACTTGTCTTGTGCATAATAATTATTTTAAAATATGTATCAGCGATAACTTATCCCATGTAAAATATTTTATTAAAACTTTTTATCACTAACAACTTCTCTAGTCCCTGACAAAAAAAAAAAATTCTCTAGTCAATGACAACTTATCCCGTGTGTTTGAGTTAATTTTGAAATTCTATCACCAAAACTTTTCAAGTGTTTGATAGTTTAGTTTAATTTAATCAGTGTCAACTTTTTTGTGCATTTTATTAATGACAATTTGTCTCGTGCATGATAGTTCCATTTAATCAATGTCAGCTTCTCCCATGCATTTTAGTAATTTCTAAAACTTTAGTATAAACCCACTTATCACACGCATTTTAGTTGATAAGGATTCAATATAATTGTAGAATTGAAGTGAGGTGATATTTTAAATAGTATAGACGTTTTAGAAGAAACAATTCTTTTTAAGTAACAAATTGTCCCGTGTATTGAAGTTACTTTAATAAGTTACAACTTATCTTGTGCATCTGAGTTAGTTTTGAAATTTTAGTCAATATCCACTTCTCCCATGCATTTTAGTTATTCACAAAAATATATATAACTATTTTCAAATTTCTATCAACGACAACTTGCTCCATGTATAATAATTATTTCAAAATATTAATCATGGACAAATTGCCCTATATTTTATAATTGTTTAAAAAAATTCTCTAATAAACAAACTATTTTAAAAACTTTATGAACGGCTACTTGACCCATGTTTAGTAGTTATCTAAATTTTTATTATGAACAACTTGTCCCGTGTATAATATTTGTTTTAAATTTTATATTAGTGATAACTTGTCCCGTGTATAATAGGTATTATTGAATTTTTATCAACGACAACACTCCTCGAGTATAATAATTATTTTAAAATTTATATCAACAACTTATCCCATGTTTTATAATTATTTTAAAATTTGTATCAAGTAGAACTTGTCCCATGTATAATTTCTTTTAAACTTTGTACCAGTAACAGTTTGTTCCATGATTAATAATTTTTTTGGATTTTTAACAATGACACATCTTTTGGTGTATAATAATTATTTTAAATATGAATCAGCGGCAACTTTCCCCGTGATTTATAATTATTTTAAAAAAATTAAAAAAACTTACAACATGTCAAATTTATAATATTTCTTTTAAAAATTATATCAACAGATTATTCTTAAAAAAAAAAAATCAATCACAAATTATTACGTGTGTAATAATTATATTTTTGTTCGTAATGGTGATTGTTCCTGTGTATAATAATAATTTTTAAAATTTAATCAAGCACAATACGTCTCATCTCGTGTATATTGTTATAACTCATATAATTGAAGCAATGTGATAGTTGAGGAGGGTTCAATATCATTGTATAATTGAAGCAATATGATAGTCTAAATAGTAGGAATGTTGTTGAAGTGATATTGTTTTTTTATCGAAAACAATTTGTTGTGTGCATTTCAGTTATTTTTGAAGTTTTATGAATGACATCTTGTCTCATGCATGATAGTTCTATTAAATCAATGTCAACTTCACCCATGCCTTTTAGTTATTTCTGAAACTTTAGTCAATGTTCACTTATCCTGTGTATTTTAGTTGATAAGAGTTCAATATTATTGTAGATTTTAAGTGAGGTGATATTCTAAACAGTAGAAACATTTTAGCAGAAACAATTTTTTTTTATCAATGACAATTTGTCACGTGTATCAAAGTTAGTTTAGTAAATGACAACTTTTCTAGTGCATTTGAGTTATTTTTGAATTTTTTTTAGTTAAAACTTGTCATGTGCATGATAGTTTAATTCGTTCAATGTCAATTTCTCATGGGTATTTTATTAACGAAAATTTTTCTCGTGCTTTTTTAGGGCGCATGATAGTTTTATTTAATCAATGCCAAATTCTCCTATATTATATTTTAGTTATTTCTAAAATTTTAGTCAATGTCCACCTATCACGTACATTTTAGTTGACGAAGGTTCAATCTTATTGTAGAATTAAAGTGGTGTGATATTCTAAATAGTAGAATTGTTTTAGCAGGAACAATATATTATAAATAACAACTCGTTCTGTGTAGTAAAGTTAGTTTAGACAGTAACAATTTATCCAAGTATTTGAGTTAATTCTAAATTTTTAGTAATAAAAATTTACCCCGTGCATTTGAGTTAATTTTGATTTTATTTAATGAAAATCTGTCAAATACATGTATAATTGTTTTTGGCATTGCTTTCCTTATGTATAATAGTTTTTGGCACTGCTCTGGCTGCCTCACGCGTTATTTCACTATCACGAATTTTATCCAAAGGATCTTCTTTACTTATATTGTGTAGAGTTTTTGTATATAAATAAGTAGATTTTTAAATATTATATAGATAGATATTGCTCTTAAAAATTATATTTTCAAAAATATATTCTGAACATTTTTTTTGGTTACAAATATTTTGAACATTTGTGACTAAACATACACACATTTTGGTTTTCACATTATAAAAATTATATTTTGAATACATATCAACCAATTTTCCTTAAGAAAATAGATCCATTTTTTAAGCTTAATCGTACATATATATCAATGAAATTTATTTGTTGAAGTAGTATAACTTAGTGATGCTTAGTTAACTATCCATTTTCTTTTGTATGAAAAAACATTCATATTGTTTCCTTCAAATTTTTAAGTTCTTATATAACATTTTTTTTTTTAAAGAAGTTCTTATATAATGTTGAATAACAATGTAATAAATTCTTAAATTCAATTTTATACATGATTTTACGTGTATTAGTGACAAATATTTTTCTAATTTTAATGTATTAGTGACAAATATAGTGGAAGAGAGTATTTTGTAGTGGTGACAAACTTTATACTCCCCTAAACAAATATTTTTCTAGTGGAAGAGAGTATTTTGTAGAGAGAGTATCTTATAAGATTATAAGATTTGAAATAAGTGAAGAGAGGGAAAAGAAAATTTGAATTTGAAATGACAATGTAGATTCACATTGGAAATTGTAATAAAATGTCATATAATGTTCAATTGCATTTGGTATTGAACCAATATGTATTAACTTGTAGTTGTTATCAACTTATTTGAGATTTTATAGTGTAAAGTTGTTGTTTTCAATCAACTAAATAGTTAGTGTAGTTAGATGACATCATTTAATCATGAAAAGTAAATTTTAGACACAAATTACCCTTGTTTTAGTGAGTTGTCAATTTTTTAAGAAAGTTTATTTGTGTGTTTTCCACAACATACTCTTTTCTTATATTAAGAGGGATAAAATTTTCTACAAACTTTTATTAAAAAAAAATATGAATTCTACATATGAGTTTATTGTAAAGGAGAGAACAAAAGTGAAGATGAAGAATTTTGAAGGACTAAAAGTTGAAGAAACTTTTTAGGACTAAAACAAAAAAATGACATTTTTATAGGGACCAAAAATATATTTAACCCAAAAAATTAGAGATGATAGATAATTCAAAAAATAAAAATTGTTATGATAGCAATCTCATAATTTATTAATAATATCTACCTTTAATTTATTAATTAACCGTTGATATTGGTCATAATATTTTTTGGAAAATGCTAACATATGTTCTTAGTGCATTGTTTAAATATATAAAAATAGTAATTTTCATAAATAAAAATATATAGTTATGACTACATATGTTTGACTTGTATTTTTAAAATAAAATTTATTTAGGTCTTGCTAATCAGTGTCCTTATGACACTAGTTAAGGAAACAAAAAATAGCAGCTTTATATTGAAAATAATAATTTTCTAACTTCTAAAAAATTGAAGTCACCATTTTTCATCACTTCTCAACAAGATATTTCTATTTTTATTCTCTTAACCAATACTCTAACGACACTCTTTAACATTTTCCAATTTCTTTTGATAGTTTCCTTAAACAATGCCCTAATAACACACTTGTTAGCTAGGACCATTTTTTTTATTCTTTTAGTTGGAAATATGACATTTACAATTTACAAATACAAGTAAAGTGGATGTCCATGTGAGAAGTCCACTCACTCAATAGACCGTTTTTTGTTCAAGTAAATCAGTCATTTACTGCAACATGATGATGAACCGAAACGTGTCATAATGTTAAAGTCCATTGTTACCCTTGGAGAATACTTACGTGGCATCTCCACAAACTTAATTAAAGCACTTTACCAAACCCAAAAATGGAAGAAAGGAAAAAAAATAACTTTCAAGTTTTAAGTAAACCTTTGGTTTTCCAAGTGAAACAGCTGCATGAATGTTTTTGTTATGTTTCTGAAGAAGGAAACCGAGCCAGTTAATTATCTTTGGGAAAGGTAATGGACATAGTACACAAACAACAAGAAGCTTCCATGTCCTCTTTGTGAACCAAGCAAGGTAAACATTTTTGTAGTAAAAATGTGCAAAAAAACATGATAAAAAAGGGGTTTTGAGTCTGTCAGACAACCGTGTGACCATCCCGGTCATTTGAACTAGGCCGGGAACGATCATCTACAGCTGAAGATG
>Ga0228711_1002046_pt1 | contig 30595 bp, 19 predicted proteins | sample MedpolnodulmetaG_2_FD_177996 | JGI IMG/M metagenome (GOLD analysis project Ga0228711, IMG submission 177996) | Root nodule microbial communities from Medicago polymorpha collected in Santa Monica, California, United States - brown nodules | ecosystem: Host-associated > Plants > Roots > Nodule... | reverse complement strand
GGCGTGTGGTGGGCGCTGGCAATGATACTTTCTTTTGGCATGATATATGGGTGGGGGAAGTTCCTCTGAAATTCAAATTTCCCCATTTATATGAGCTTATGTTGAATAAGGAGTGTTCGGTAGCAGAGGCGAAGAGGGTGTTGTGTGCGGTTGGAGGTGTAGAGAGGGTGTGGCGGCGTCATTTGTTCGCCTGGGAGGAGGAGAGTGTGAGGGAGTGTACTATCTTACTTGATAACACTGTTTTGCAGAATGAGGTTTTGGATGCGTGGAGATGGTCGTTAGACCCTATTCACGGCTACTCGGTGAAGGGGGCTTATCATTTTCTTACCACTACCGGTGCTTCCGGGGACCGCTCTGCGGTTGATGATGTCTGGCATCAGCATATTCCATCGAAGGTGTCTGTGTTCGTGTGGCGGCTCCTCCGTGATCGGCTCCCAACAAAAGACAACTTGGCGCGGTGACATGTCATTCCCATTACGGAGTCGGTTTGCACTGCAGGGTGTGGGGGGCTCGAATCCTCATCCCATTTGTTCCTACACTGTGATGTACTCAGTTCTCTTTGGCACCATGTTTGGCGCTGGCTTAACATTACTTGGGTGCCCCCTGGCAACATCAGACAACATTTTCTTCATTTCACATCAATGGCGGGGTTGCCTAGATTCACTCATACATTTTTGAAAGTGATTTGGTTTGCCTCCGTTTGGGTAATTTGGAAGGAAAGGAATAATCGTGTGTTCCAAAACGCGGTCACTATCCCTTCGGTTCTGGTTGAACAAGTTAAATTAAATTCTTTCCTATGGTTAAAGTCTACACGGGCGAACTTTGTTTATAGGTATCATGATTGGTGGCAAAATCCCATTCTGTGTATGGGTGTCCTCTTGTAATTTGAATTTGTTTAGGAGGTGGCTTCTTGGCGCAGCCGCCTAACTCTTGTAATTATTTTTGGGTGACTATTCTTTGCACACCTTGTACGGGGCGGATCACTGTTGTTAATATATCCCATTTTAATTTGTTAAAAAAAAAAAATGTTTGTGAAAACTTTCATTTACATTGTCAATAGGTAATAACTAAATTTATTTTAAAAGGAGGTGGGAATACTTTTCTCGTTCTTCTTTTTGAAAGCATACTTGTCAACTTTTTTGTTTGTCGATATTTTAGTGCATACTTTTCCCTTTCCAACCTTAGTGATATACAACCCAAATAGTGAAAATCAAGTTAATATTCTTTTTGTACAAAAAAGTGAATATTCTTCTCTTATTTTTTCATATGTCATTCCAAATTTATATTTTAATTTAATTTAAACTATAGAAATTAAAAATCATTTTTAATAATTAAAAAATAGATTAAAAAAATGTTCACTCACATCAACTTCAACTAAGATATACAAAAAAAAAAAAAACTTTTTGCACTTTAACCTTATTATAATCAGCATAAGTGGAAAGAACCAATGTATCAGTAACTTATTATTTTCTTGACCAAATCCAATGTATCAGTAATTAACAAGGCATTTTAACCTTATTAATAAGTTAAATTCAACTCAATTAAAAAAAATCATAATTTAATATCTATGGTTAAGAAGATCTCAGTGTGTGTTACACGTATATAAGCATCTTTATTATGTTTTAATATTTTGCGTGTCATTATCCTTTTTATTTTGTTTAAATCCTGACTCAGATTTACCTTAGTTTTCGGATCCTCTTTGTTGTTTATGAAAAACAAACTAATGATTAATATAAATATCATAACCTACGAAGCTTCATAGATTCCACCTTCTAGTTTTTGGCACATTTCATAATCTAAAACAAAGAGAATACTTTTTTTTCGTTGCATAAACAAATAATCTTTTCACATTAATTTTTTTTATATATCTTTTTTCACGTGGTGTATGAGATTTAGTTTGATTTGATTTTGGTTTCTGGGCCATTAAAACAAGCCAAATCAAAGTCTTTATAATTTAAGGGTGAGAGAGAGAGAGAGAGAAAGGTGAAGGTATAAAAAATATCAAGGATGAAGAGGTTACCAGGTGTTGATGATGAATTGCAGAAGATATTGGATGCAAAAATGGATGAAGTTCCTGCTAGAAGACAAGCTCGTGAGGCTTTTAAGGATATTCAGCTTGGTATTGACCATATATTATTTAAGGTATTTATGTTTTTGCTTTTGGCTTTTTTCTTTTGTTTTTGTTGATGGAATAATGGAATTGATGAAATAAATGAAACCCTATTTTTTTTTATTGAATTTTTAAAGTTGGTCTGGATTTTGTTATTAAATTTTTATTCTTCTTGAGTTTTTGTTTCTGGGAAGATTGCATTTAGTTGGTGATGTTTTTTTTAGTGCATTGAATTGGTGATGTTGTTGATATAACCTTTCGTTATATACATGTGATTACGTCAAGGAGACGTGTCTAGTATCTGACACATGTTGCGGCATGATACTAAATAATTACATTTAAATAATTTATTTTTTCAATTTATTATCGATGTCAACGAGTTAGTTTTGGTGTCGTGTTTGATATACGTGTGTCTGTGTGATACTTTGTGTCTGTGTCATGCTTTTGGGTTTGAGGTTTTAGTAAAAGGTTGTTTTGAGATCATGTCCCTTACCATTGTTACGTAGGGTGGAGTTAATATATTGACTTTCAGATTGGTAGTTGGTGGTACTTCTTACTCCTAAGAGGGTAGGTGAAACTTGAAAGAGAGAGAGGACCTGTTCTAGTTTCTAGCTATTTAATGATAGGTAGTACTGTACTTTTCATCTGCCAAAAAAAATTCTCCATGTGTTTTATGTGCACTTGTACTTACATAAATTAATTAAAGAGGGAATATTCAATTTAGTCTATCACAAATTCAAACACCATATTCTCCTCAATTGTTGCATTACAGTCCCGGTCCTTTATTATTTTGGAACCATAATGTAATAGTTGAGGAGGATGTTGTTTCAAAGCTAATTGGGTCAATATCAATATTATTATAAATAAGATAAATGTTACCAACAACACATTTTCTATTATCACTTCTTGTTCAATCACATCCTACAAATATTTTACAATTTTTTAACCAATTACATCAAAAATTAGTTTAATATTTTTAATTAAGCTTGAGAGAGTGGATTGGTTTATTATGAAACATGGTTCTGTACTAGATGTTGTGTACTGTTTGATTAATTAAAAAATAAATAAGCTTTTGTTGTTATTGTTGTATTCAATGTGGCATGTTATGTTTTACTCTATTTGCATCTCATGCACTTCCTTAATCCTTAATCATTTAACTTGAAGAGAGTAAATTTTTATTTCATTAAATATAAATAACAATAATTTTATGTGTTTCTGTTTTGCAGACTCCATGTGATGGATTAGAAATGAAAGAGGTAAATAGTTTACTTTGAATTGGTAAATTTACAACTTGGTCTTGAATCTTGAAGCTGTTGTATGAGTATATCAATCTAGTACCTATTTTATAAATATTTCAAAATGATACTTGAAATTACAAAATGTTAATCAGATTCGCCCATCGTTGATATTTGCCAGGACTATAATGACATTAAGTTGGTAATGTCAAGGATGAATTTGAAACTAAGTGAATAATGTTCATAGATGCATTTAATAGGTCCATACATAGGGATGAACTTGATTCACATTTTGCAATTTCAAGGATCATTTTAGACTATTGATAATTTGAAGGACCATGTTGATACAATCCTAAAATTTCAAGTTATTAATAATCATAAACTATGAAGCAGTGATACAGACTCGAACACCAAATACGACACTGACACATAGACATCACTAATAATTTGAGAAATTGAAAGTGATTAAATGAAACCACATGTGTCAGACTAAGACTTGTTCAGTATGAAGTGTCAGTGCTACATAGTTCATCAAGGTCAACTTATAATTGTCCTTTGTTATTAATATAATATGATAACATAAGGTGTATGCTATGAAACAGTCTTATGAGGTGAACTCAAAAGGGATTGAGATCTTTTGGAAAAGTTGGCTTCCTAAAGAATCTAAGCCAAAAGCAGCAGTATTTTTCTGTCATGGATATGGAGACACTTGCACTTTTTTCTTTGAAGGCATGTAACTGGTATTCAGAACTTATGATAGCTATAAGCTATGAAGCACGGATACGGACACAGACACCGGACACAACACAGACACTGCTAATAATTTGAAAAAATCACATAATTTAGTGTAATTATGTGTCGGTGTCGTGTCGGACACGACACGTGTCTGACACCAGGACATGCCTAATCCGAGGAGTGTCTGTGCTTCATAAGTAACTAAATTGAGTTATATTGTGGATTATCAACTTAATCATGTGTTACATTGGAACCATTTGCAGGAATAGCTAGAAAACTTGCATCATGTGGATATGGAGTTTTTGCTATGGATTATCCAGGATTTGGTCTTTCAGAAGGTCTTCATGGCTATATTCCTAGTTTTGATGATCTTGTTGATGATGTCATTGAGCAGTACGCAAAAATCAAAGGTACTTGGGTTCTATCTGGATAAACAACTAAATTAATCGCGTATATATCTTAAGCGTTTATCATATACATGCTTATGTATAACATTTTCTATAACAAATGAAAAACTCGAACTGTTTTTGTACAAGTTATAAGCTGTTTTCATAAGCTAGTCTGATGCGCTTATGGAAGTAAATGAAAACAGCTCATAACCTTAGGCGGCAGAGTTTAAATCCCCTCGAAGACCGTTGTAAAATGACGATTAAAGTCACTTTTATAAATAATAAAAGTCTATATGAAGTGATGTTTGATGATACTAAGGTATTGATGAAAAAGGTTTGGTTAATTTGTATGGCAGAAAATCCAGAGTTCAATTCTCTTCCATGCTTTCTTTTTGGCGAATCTATGGGTGGAGCTGTTGCGTTGAAGACACACTTGAAACAACCGAAAGCATGGAATGGTGCAATTCTTTGTGCACCAATGTGTAAAGTACATTTTCTCAAACACAGTCATGGTTAAGAGTTGTGAAATGATTTGTTCATAAACTACATTTAACCTGCAACGTTTTCGTAGATTTCAGAGAAAATGGTTCCACCAAAGTTGGTTGTTAAAATGCTAATTGCTATGTCCAATGTTCTTCCGAAGAATAAGATGGTCCCGACACAGGATATAGGAGATGCAGCATTCAAAGATCCAAAGAAGAGGGAACAGGTTTGTGTTTGTGCCATTCACACTAATTTTCTTTCGACACTTTTGATGCGTTAGTTTTTGGTTAATCTGTGTGTTAGAAAATTCTTGACAGTAATGTATATGCAGACACACTATAATGTTATTAGTTACAAGGATAAACCGCGCCTGCGGACTGCTGTAGAACTGCTTAAAACTACCGAAGAAATCGAACAAAAATTGGAAGAAGTATGTACTCAACTTGTTACTCATACATCTACATTTTCTTGTTACACTTTTTCGATTGATGAATGTTAATAAATTAGTGATTATGTTATGCTTTATATTTTAGGTATAGAGCTCATTTATAGAACTATGATTATGTTGAAAGTCTCACATTTGATAGTTTGATATAGCAATATGACTTGAATATTGGTCAGAGTAAACAATCATTTTGGTCTCTAAATACGTATAGTTCCTGAATGAACCAAAACATCAAAAACATCCTTTAACGAGGGGAGACCATCACTAGATAGCATTTCGGATTTGGTTAGACCGTAAGATATTATAAAAGTCTATCGTCACATTGAGGCGACCCTTAAAAGGGTCGAAGTACCTCTTGTACCGCTTTGTTTATAGAAAAGAACCTGCATTATCGACGTATTATGTTTTGTGACGTATATTTTTATTATAAGTGTAAAGAAAATTTATTAATTTTCACATGTAATGACTATGTTTATAGGTGACTCTACCATTATTCATTCTTCATGGAGAAGCTGATACTGTGACTGATCCATCAGTGAGCAAAGCATTGTATGAAAAAGCAAGCTCTTCAGACAAGAAACTTGAGCTTTACAAAGATGCTCAACATGCCCTAATTGAGGGTGAGGCTGATGAAACAATAACTCAAATTCTTGGTGACATCATTTCTTGGCTTGATGAACATAGCTTGAAACACAATATTGAAACTTCCTCTTAATACTGATTATTATATTTTAGATAAGAGATGTAAACACAATCAATCTTGTTCTTTTACAATATTTTTTTGTTACATGATCATAGTCATGTTGTATATGAATAAATATATAACGTTTATTCTTTATTACATATGAGAAAAAAAGGTTAAGTTATACCTTTGTTTTACGTTCTTTTTAAATTTCATTTGGGTTTTTTAAGTTTTTTCGTTTCATTTTGGTCACTTAAATTACAGACAAAATTACTCTTTTCTCTCGTCAAAAATAATGATATTACAATTCGTCCTCCCCTCATGTTTCATAACATACACAATTACCCTTCAAAGATGTTGAATAATATATTTCGATTCGAATTTGTATTTTTCTGTTTAATTCTGTTAAACGATTTTTTATATTACCAAAATGATATTTTTTGTCCAATTTTTTTTGCACTGTCATATCTTCCATCTTCCTTTTTCCATTATCAAGAGTTCATCCCATCAACCATCGTCGTGACGATGTTAATATATTCTCTTAATGTTTAACAAGTCGTATAGAAAAGATATTGCACTATGCTATTGTCGATGTGTTTGTGTTGGAGTTTCGAAATGACGGTTGCATTATGCGGAGACCTACTTTGAAGCTTGGGAGACAAGCAAGAGAATATAACTACTCCTTTGATGGCCAAGAAAATCGATAAATGAATTAGGCAAAAAATATCAAATAAAAAATTGTTTTGCAAGGTTAAAGAAATAATATCTATTTGATCAAGATAAAATAGATATCATAAAGAGAGTAAGGTTCCAAACTACAGTAGCTATTTGATCAAGATAAAATTTATATCTATTTTATAAAGGTCCCAATTAAGGTAAAATCCCTCGATCAATTGAATCACCACACCGTAAAAGGTTGGTGCAATTTATACAAATGTCCCAATTTCACACACTAGAAGATCCATCCTTATTTTCTAAGCACTATTGCTTCCACTTGATTGGCCAAATTTCCCACACTAGAAGCTCCTTAACTATTATTTTGGGCATGACCATAGTGTTTTGTCCAACTTATGAGTACATGATGATTGTGTGGGCTCTCTCCAACTCTTCATAGATGGTGGGTAGAGTTTCGCTCACTTGATGCTGGATTCAAACCTTTATCAATAAAATTTATTTATTGAAAAAAAAAGATTGATGGAGTTTAATACAAGGAATTATATAAATTTTGTTATAGTTTCGTTAATTTGGAAGAAGCATACGACAAAGTATTTAGAGAAGTGTTATGGAATACTCAAACAATTAAAGAAATGCACGAGAGTTAATACGGTATAGTGTATTAATACAATGTATAAAATACCATACAAAACATCTATTATTTTGTGTTTTTTTTTGTTTGTTGACGAAAGTCTATTTCATTGCGTTATTTTTTTGTTTTCACCCATTGTATCCTATAATGAAAGTAGTCCTTCGAGGCGTATAAGGTGTTAGAATGTGAATATCTCTATTGGTCAAAATTTAAACTTAACATCGTCACATTGTGTGGATAGTCCCTCTTACTACATCCAATCCCGATTGGTTGCACTCCCAATTTGTTTAAATATAAGCAAAAATATAGTGTATGCAATCTTTTTTTTTTACGCATGTTTTATGTTTGGTTTGACTAAAGGCAAATTAATCGGAAAAAAAAGTAGGAGTTCAACAATTTTTAGTTAGATTTTATTTATCACATGACAAAAATCTAGATTATTGATGTCCCTTTCTATGAGAATCCGAGGTTAAGACTAAAACAAATTTTGGAGGGAGTATCATTATTTGTGCATAAATGAAAGTGTGTTAAAAAATGCATGCTAACACTTCTCATGCATCAATGTAGAGCATATAACTAATGGGCCTAACGTGGAAGCCTAAATCAACCCAGCTTCACACCGTTGAGTTTCAAATACGGTAAACGTAAAAATAAGTGATTGAATTCAAATGGTTAATAAACGTCTTTTAAGATAAATCGTTTGAAAAAACTCGAGTTCAGTTTTTAATAGAAACAATTCTTAGTTAAACTTTGCTTACATCCTGAACGAATTCCAGATTATTAAGGTCACATTCCATTAAAAACTGGAGGGTTAAAAAAAAATATATATACACTAGACACAAGCCTTTCAATTGTTTATGATTTTTTTCAGGGAAAATTGTTTATGGTTAATATTTAATAATATGTGCATAGGTATTTACAAGTTTTTCTCCAATTGTAATCCCTAAGAATAACATTGTTACTCATTATTAAATAATATTTTTAGTGAGTATTTCAATTATTCATAAATACCTGATGGTTAATCATAATATTATAGTATACAAGGTCATGTATCTTTGAAAATATTATTATTTTTTTGGATCAAATTGTGAACAAGTTATAACATAGCTATGTTTTAGTGGTAGTTACATTACCAAAAAATAACTACTAAAACATGCGGAGAGCCATTAAAACATTGCCAAATCTAACAAACAATCCAATTTCATTTCCACCACAATTCATGCAATGTCACCCTCTTCCCTTTCATCTCTCCCAAACCAAGAACAAGAAAAACAAAAAGAAACACCCCTTCAAAGGAAAAAAGAAAATTTAAGATCAAAAAAATTGTGAGAGTGAAAGAGAAAATGGGTTCTTATACCTTCTTCTCTTCCATTCTCTATTTTTTCCTCCTAGCCACATTGGTCTCATCTTCCCCATTTATATCTGGTACATTAATTTCTTCATTTTGCAACATTTTTTAATCATGGAAATAATGTTTCATATGATCAATCATGAATATTTAGATATTCATGTTTATTAAAATTGGTTTATTTTGGTTTGAGTTTTGTTTCTGTTTCAATTTGTTTTAACACAGATGGCATATTTGGGTCTGGACCATCTAGTGGTCGTGCCCTCCTACAAGCTAAGAAACGTAAGTAACATTTTTGTTATGAATGTGTCTCTTTTGATTTTACTTCTAGTTTTATCTTATATAGGCCACCATGAGATTATTTATGGTTTTCATTCATCTTCAATATGGGTTTGCTTTGAATTAAAATGTGGAAATCATAATGTAACAAGGTACCTTAAATGATGTTGGTTCCATTGATGATAAGTAGGTATTTTTTCATTAGCAATATGATCATAAGTTGGTATTTTTATTTCTCATGACATGTGCAATTAACAAATTTGTTCATTATATTGTCAATTTTCCATTTAGAGGGTGTTGTTTAATATCATGGTTGGGAAAATTATTTCCATGAATTAAGAGGTTATAAATAAATACTCCAACATTGGTACAAAGTTAGAAAATTAATTCTCAATTATTAGACATTTTCAAGAAAAAACAACATTCACTTCTCCATGCTTTTATTTTCAAAGAAATGGGAGGGGAAAAAAGATTTCTATGAGATTACAAGTAATTCTCAAGAATGTGGTTAATATTTCTGGAAGAGATTGTTTCTCCAAAGTTATGTCATAGTTTTTGCACCATGTCCAATTTGCCATTTGCATACTTCTATGATCCTTTAGAGTGTATTTGGATTGAGGATTTAGGAGGGGAAGGGAGGGGAACACTTACTTTTCTTTTTTAAATTAAGGACCATATAACATGTTTATCTCATATAAATGTTTATCATGTTAATATGTTAAACTTTTTAAAAAACATTTCACAGTGTCTGTAATTTCAAAATGAAAATTAAACTCTCCATTTCCTTCCTAAACCCTATATCCAAACACACCCTTAATCTTTTTCAATGTGGAAATTGAGCAGAATTATAATTTTTTTGTCTTGAAAACTCATTTATCTCTAGGAAACTAGAAAGGATTTTGTTCATCTTTAGATCGACAATAAGTTTGGTGGTATCGCAATGTGCCATTACACTTTAAAACTCACAACAAAATATTGTGTCATTCTGATTTCGTCAAACTCATCACGACTTCAAACATGCACCTAGAAGATACATATTTACTCTATATTTTCCTTTTCATTTTTTCAATACCAAACTTCTTTTGTAGTTTTCAATCAATTGTTGATCCAATAAGTGAATTATTTTTTTATTAAAAAAACTTCTTGAATTGTGCAGCTTGTGGAATTAATTTTGAGACTCAGAACTACACAATCCTAACAAGTCAATGTAAAGGACCACAATACCCTCCAAAGGTTTGCTGTGATGCATTCAAACAATTTGCTTGTCCATATGTCGATGAGATCAGTGACTTGACAACTGATTGTTCTAATGTTATGTTTAGTTACATAAATCTTTATGGAAAATATCCACCTGGCTTATTTGCTAATCAATGCAAAGAAGGGAAAGAAGGTCTTGATTGTGAAAATGTTAAGATAACCAATACTACTAACCCTTCTAGTAGTGTTCATGTGGCTGCTCCTCATTCTATGTTGATAGTTTCAATTGTTGGGTTCTTTGGATTTTTTTTCCATTTGTTTTGAAGGCTAAAAATGTGAAGGAAAAAAAAAATCTCTTGTATCAAATGAGGTGCACCTTTCATGTGTGATGGTGGATAATTTTATTTTCAGAACAAGCAAGAAAAGTATATTAATTATTAATTATTGAACTTTTATATGTTTATGTTTTGTATGTATTTGATTATTATAAAGTATCATGTGTGGACTTGGAAAAATGGATTCTCTGCGGTTAAATAGTGGCCATAGGAAGATCTCAACCGTTTGATTTTGATCAATAGTTTATAATGTTTTCGATTTATTTGTTGGCCTTTGGCTAGCTTGGTACATGTTTGGTTTTTTTACCTAAATTTTGCTGAGACTTAATTTAAGAGGATGTTACTTTTGCAAACTCAGTTTGTAAAATGAAATTCATTAAAATTTATGTTTGCAAGCTTTAATCCAAACATGTAAACTGCATGATAACTATGGTATGATGAAATTATCATTTACTAAAATTTTACTTAAGTGCTAGCACAATTCTCTAAAAGAAGTAAATCCCTATGACATGTCAAGTGATAAAATTTGTCACTAGGTGGGTTTATTTTAAAAGTGTTTCCCTTTTATTATTTTTTACAATAGTTAAAATTTACATACACATTGTCGGGTAACTCATTTTATTTCATAAAAAATAACAGAGAAAATATAATTTAAAGGGTAGTAAAAAGCATTGGGGCTAGTAAGTAATACATATGCTCTAGCAAGGTTATGAGCGATCATATTTGTCACTCGAAAATAGGGACTAACAAGTAATACAAACGTTCTAGAAAGTTAAATTGTAGCTGCCACTAGAAGAAAGCAAAACCTTACAACTAGAAAGTAAACTCCATAGACCATTCTCATACAAGCATATATTAATCACCGCATTCACAAGTGTCCGACAATCACTTTCAAGTAAACCTCGATCAAAGCCACTATTAAGAGCAATTTGGATAGCTTGTTGTAGAGTAGTTGCTTCACAATCGACCATTGTGGCAACAAAGGGAAAAATCAATATATGAGCTTAAATAAGATGGCCAAAACTATCTCGAAAACAAATACCAATGTCACACCTCCCTTAAGCTTAGTAAAGAGCACAATCAATGTTACACTTAGTCATTGATTCATTGGGTTTAGTCCATGTTGTACAAAGAGGGGGAATATGTGCATCATCAAGATCATGATTCCACAACATATAGTCCTCAACCATAATTAAAAGGAAGTATTAGTACAATTTATTTTGTCAAAAAAAAAAAGTATTAGTTCAATTTTCTAAAGAAGTACATCCTTGAGACGATGCATTCTTCCATGGTCACAAACACAAATGCATAGTGTTTGGGCACACACATAAAAATGTCATTTCTTGAAATATTAAATCATTTTATTATCAATTTCTTTTTCATTATTAAAAAAAAGGCTTAATTGCACTTTTGGCCCCCTATGTTTCAAGAAGTTGCGATTTTGGCCCCCTAACTAATTAAAATACAAAACAACCCCCTATGTATTGGATCTTTGTTAGCTTTGGCCCCCTAGACCAATTTTGACTCGGTCAACGCTGACGTGGCACTTCAAAACAATGCACACGTGGCGGATTTGAAGTGCCATGTCAGCGTTGACCGAGTCAAAATTGGTCTAGGGGGCAAAACTAACAAAGATCCAATACATAGGGGGTTGTTTTGTATTTTAATTAGTTAGGGGGCCAAAATCGCAACTTCTTGAAACATAGGGGGCCAAAAGTGCAATTAAGCCTAAAATTTTTTTTGTAATGTATGTGTGCCCAAACGCTATGCATTTGTGTTTGTGACTATAAAAGAATAGTATTATATTTGTGGAGACATTCTTCCATAGTCACAAACACAAATGAATAATGTTTGGTCACACATACATAAAAAAGCTATTCCTTGAAATACTAAATCATTTTATTATCAATTTCTTTTTCATTATTAGAAAAAATATTTTAATGTGTGTGTGCCCAAACACTATTCATTTGTATTAGTGTCTATAAAAGAATTCCTCATATATAAAGATTGAATATAGAGGGGGAAAATTCTTTCATAATCACAACCCCAAATGAAAAACATTTGGGCACACTCACATCAAATGAAAAAATTAAAACAAAAATAATATAATCACATCAATCAACATCCTCTAATTTTATTCTCATTTAATTTTTTTTATTTGATGTGAATGTGCTCAAATATTTTTCATTTAGAGTTGTGTCATACAAGAGTTTCTCCGCAGAGGGGTTATCTGCTGCATAACCCTGATCATATATTAATTTAATAATAACGACCCTGTAATCAAAAGTTCAAAATCGTAGTCCCCCACTAAAAATAGTGCACTAGTCAACTCTCAAATAAAAGGTCATGAGAGATATAAGTGGTCCCTGTAGTGAATTGCTTCTTGCTTTGTTCCACTAGTTGTCAAAAAAGAAGAAAAAAAACTCAAGGGGATTTTCTTTTTGACAAAGCTCAAGCAGATTTAGCTATCCAATAAAGGACTGAATTAGTAGACTCACAACATACATAAACTTGAATGATAACAAATGCTCTATATTCTCTGTCACACTTTTTGTAATAATCAGTTATTGTTCACTTGAGTGAATCCTACCAATTGAGAAATTTTATTTCAACATCACAAATATAATACTATAGCCAACACAACTTTAACGTGATTGAGAGAAAGAGAGAGAAAAAAGAATAAAACACACAAAAGCGTAACATTATGTAGTGTTTGACAACATTTGTGTTGTCAAAATATCATTTATGCACTAATTTGACAATATTTATTTTGGAGGAGGGACAATATTTTTCTTTGTAGGATTAAATGTTGTTCCGACAGGTCAAAGAACTAGACCCAATTGCTTGAGCCCAATAACAAATCAAGCCCAAATGCTGCATTTGCCTGTTTACTCGCAACACATCCCTTCTCCGCGAGTGGAGGTGCTCGGAGCAACTGAGACTTGTTCAAACGAACAGTAACATCTCTTTCTCACGTTCCCGCGAATATCTCACCGACGGTTACACTTCCCCCGATTTCGTAACTGCTGGACCCACGTGTGCCATTACAACGGCTCTGCATTCACTCACCTCTATAAATAGGAGGCTCCTCGCAGCCTCCAAGGTAGAATCTCTTTTCACTCTCAAACCCCCATTCTGAACCTCTATTGACTTGAGCATCAGAGTGTTTGCAGGTACACACCCCCCATTCGGTCCAACGCTCACTGAAGTACTCTCATCACCGTGAACCACCACATTAAAGAAATCACTGACAACCACCTTCTGATCAGGTACGGTCAAATGTGACATGAATTTTAAGAATTTTAATCGTCTTGTGTCAAAAAAAAGAACTTGGATCGTCTTTTTGAGAGGTCAATTTAAAGAGAGAAAGGGAGAAAAAACAAAGAAATTGATTCAGTTGTTTTAAAGATAAATATTAGTAATTAGTTGTTTGTATTAATTTTTCTCCTTTGTACGGGTTCGAACCAGAACCTCAAACTACATATCCTTTAGTTCAAGCAGTTGAACTATCCAACTTCATAAACAAACTGATGTATACTTTAATCATTAAATTATCTATTCTCTCTAAATGGATGTCTCAAGTATGTGAGATGATTCAAACTTGAATTTCAAACCCATATTTTGTACTCTTTTGAAAATCACACATTTGATATTGTCATGGTCTTAATTTGGACCATAAAATGAAAATTGGGCGAACCAAGTATGACTTAAACAATAGGGTCAAAAATACACAATTGAAATAGATTTTTGCTCTTCACCCAGCAAGTTTCGCTTCCACCTAATCAAACTAACCAAAATACTCATGCGTTAGTTAACTAATGCAAGTGTAAAAAAACGTGACTTAATTTTTACACATGCGTGACTTAAGTCACACTGCATAAGTTAACTAACGCTGAAATTAACACCTACGTAAGTTAACTCACACATGTTTTATTTTTGCATATTCCTTGGTAACACTAGATATCTGACAACGAAGCAAACAAAACCATGTTTTCAATGAAAGCTCGATAAGAGAAAATTAATTAAAAATTACAATTTTGCATGAAAAATTCCAAGCTTACCTCAACAAAAGCTGATCATTAGCAGGGGACAACATCATGTATATATTTCTGTAATTTCAGCAATTAATCAACTGAAATATTGTCAGAAGAATATTTAATATCTTAAAGTTCTACACTGATTGTAGATAAAATTAAATCCTCCATGAATGCATTTAAGGGCAAACACCATAGTAAACGAAATACATTAAAATCATGCAAAAACAAAACCTAACTCACGCAGCGTAACTTAAGTCACGCATGTGTAAAAATTAAGTCATGTTAATTTTACACTTGCGTTAGTTAACTAACGCAACGACATTTTCGACAAGGTTGCAAGGTGCAAGCGAAAAATGCAGAAGAGCATAAATCATTGAAATATGAGTGGTCCAATCTTGATTCGAAGGTCTACATCAAGAAACACATAAAAAATCCAAAATCATAAATTTTACAAAATAGTGTATTAGAATAAATATAAATATATAAAAAATAAGGGACACTTAAATTCTTTTTGATCACGTGAATGTTGTCAAGTAGTATTACTTGGCAATTTTTTTGGTATTTAGTGCATTTACCTGTTCTCCATAATACTCAAACTCACTTTTTTCAGTTAACGGACACTTACTTACCATTTTTCATCCTCTTTTTTTAGGTGTGACATTCAATAATTTTTTGGTAACAATATTTGTTTTGGTAACAAGACATTCAATACTTTGTTTTCTCATCAATTTGGACATTCAAGTACTACTAGCTGTTTTGCATTATATTATTCATTCATGAAGTGTTTATTGTTGCTGATTTCAATATTGTGTTGTGTTCCTTTGTTTTGCTTCAACCATGGGTTTATCTTCTTGCTTTTGCCATTTCAAGGTACATTTTTGGTGTTTGATATGATCTTAGTGTTTCTTATTTTATCTCCTTTTTTTTTGTTGAGATTTTCTATTTATGCATATTTGTTTTTTTAGTTCTTCATTCAACGTGTAAAATTCCGAACTTGATTAATGAAAATGGGTATTTGTTTTTTTCTTTTGAGGAAAAAAAGGGTATTTGTGTATCTTATGATATTTGGGATAGTTTTTTTTTTACCATTCTATGGATAAATGTTGATAGAATCCACCGGTTTAACCGGATCCTAGTTGTATTGGAGTGTAATTAAGCATATTTTAGTTTTTTTTTTTTCACTTTTTTTTTTTTTCTTTACTATGATTATTTATTTATTTGTCATTTGGTTCAAATATAATTGAATCAATTGAACCATGAACCGCTGATTATTTTATACTTAGGAACTTTTTTTTTAATTGTGATGTAAGATATAAAGATAAATCACTTTGAGTTTATCTATTATTCTTCTAATGTAAAAATTTCATGTTTATATATTTCAGATGGTGAATGTTGCTTCCATTCTCTATTTTTTCCTCCTCATCACATTAGCCTCCTGTTCCCCATTTCTATCCGGTAAAATAATTTCCTATTAATTTACAACTTTTTTCAATGATGCAAATGTGTCATATGATCAATTTGGTTTTGTTTGGTTTTAATTTTTTTTAATTTTTAATTTTTATTAAAAATCTGGTTTCAATTTGTTTACATAGATAACATATTTGAGTCTGCTGCATCCATTGGCCGTGCCCTCCTACAAGACACAAAAGGTAATTAACAATTTGTTATTAATGTCTCTCTTTATATTTTACTCTTGGTTTTATCCTATATATATAGGTCACAATGAAATTGTTTTTTGTTTTAATTCTTTCTCAACATGGATTTGCTTTCAATTGAAACGTGGAAATCATAATGGTGAGTTTGACTGTATTATTGTGTACCACCATACTTTTAATAAAAACTACTATTGAAATTTAAGTGTAACTTGTATTTCCCACATCGATAGGAGCGAAGAATTTTTTAGATAAAACAGAGGCGACTATATTCATAATGCCTTAAAAATATGTTAACTATGTGTTGTAAAAGTGTCTTAGAGATATTCAACGTTTAGTTCATTGTTGCTCTCGCAACTCCACCTGACTCCTCAACAATTAGTATTAGAGTTATGGTTCAGCTAGTTGAAGGAGTGGAAGTGAGATCTTAGTGCGGATCAAGTCTAGTTATGTAGGTGACTCAGACTTATAAGGGAGAGAGATTGTTGAAATTTAAGTGTGAGTGGTTAGTTAAACATCGACTAAGATTGGAAGAAATGAATGATATATAAGAAAAATGAGTACTATTTCAAATATCTCAAGGTTTTGTGTAAATATATGGTGTCAAAGAATGCGAGTGAGATGCACCTTTCATGTAAGATGGTGGAGAACAAAAATCGCATGTGCAATTTGAACTCCTCGCCCAATGGCTTAAATCTTTTTATTTTTATATATTTATTGTTTCCACTTTTTTTCTGTTATTTTACAAAAAAACCTAAAATAAAAATAAAAATCAACACAACAATATTGTGTCATGTTTAATATTTCAATAATAACAAGACAAATTAAAAATTAAACAAAAAATATTTATTTTTATTTTTTCAATGCCAAAATTCTTTTGTAGTTTTCAATTATGCCAATAATTGAAGAAAAAAAAACTTTTGAAATTGTGCAGCTTGTAAAGTTGATTTTGAGAACCAGAACTACACAATCATAACAAGCCAATGTAAAGCACCAAGATACCCTCCAAAGTCTTGTTGTGAGGCATTCAAACAATTTGCTTGTCCATTCGCTGATGAGCTCAATGACTTGACAACTAATTGTGCTTATGTTATGTTTGGTTACATAAATGCTTATGGAAAATATCCACATGGATTATTTGGTAATGAGTGCAGAGAAGGGAAAGAAGGTCTTGATTGCAGCCTAGTAAAATCAAACAATAGCTCTAACACCACTAACCCTACTTCTACTAGTAGTGTTCTTGTGGCTGCTCCTCACTCTATGATGTTGATTTCAATTGTTGGTTTCTTTGGATTTATTTTTCATTTTTTCTGAAGGCTGAAAATGTGGAGAAAAAAACCATCTAGTGTATTAATTGAATAAATTATGTTTTAGGACAGTCTTTGTAAGAATGTGAGAGAGATGCACCTTTCATGTGTGATGTGGAGAATTTTATATTCAGAACAAGCAAGAAAAAGAAAAGTACATTAAATATTGGAGTTGTATATGTTGTTTAGTTTTGTCTTGCCATTTCCTTGATTACTACAAAGGACAAACTACAAAGTACAAGGTGTGTTTTAAATGAGCTTTCATCTCATTCGAAAAGTTAAGTCAAAAGATAAAAATGCGTAAACAAATTTATAGATTCAACAAACTGAAAACAGGAGCAATGTGAGACTACAATGCAATTTCAAAACCCACCACCACGCCTAGTGAAAGTCTTTTGTCCAATTCTCACATTACAATCTTTAACTTGACACTAAAATCATGTTAAATGAGCTTGAATCACATTTCAAAAACTAGCTCAAATGACGAGGTTGTTAAAACATATTTATATGAGTTTTTCTAACCTGTGCAAGATTGCAGAGGTTAAGAGGTAATTAATGCACCTACTATTATAGGTTTCTCCAAATCTTATTAATGACCAAATCTTGAAAATTGATATTTTTTTCCTTCTCTCCTCTGTTATAATTTTGTACGTTTTATTCTTGTTCCTTCTCTCCACTACAAGTAAAAGACCCATTCTACAAACACACCAAAGCTAAAAATTATCATGCTATCACGTCACTTGCTGTTATATTGGTTAGTGCAGTTTGAGGGATCTTCATTTTTTATGGAAGTGTAGTTAATGGAGTCCAGTTTTGGTTCTATTGTCGTCAATTTGAACACCGTAGTTTTGAATTTGGTTATATTGTAGTCATTTTGAAGACCATCATTTTGAATTTGGTTATATTGTTGTTAATTTGAACACAATAGTTTTGATCACCGTCGTTTTGAATTTGGTTATATTGCTGTCACCGTCATTTTGAATTTGGTTATATTGGTGTCAATTCGAGGAATGATTTTTTTGCATTTAAGTACCTGATCTTTATGCAGCATAAGGAGGATGTTCAACAATTTTCACATTGAAATATTGGTGTTTTTGCATTAGCATGTGTCCTGGGAGTGAGATTTATGTGAAAAAGAATTGTATTTCACTGCAAAAAAGTGTCAAAGTGGTTTCAAAGAAAAGACCTGTAAATGGAGGAGAGAAGGGAAATATATTGTAGTTAATAAGATTTGGAGAAGGAAAAAAAAACATCAAAAAAGTAACAAGAATAAAACGTACAAAATTATAATTGAGGAGTAAAGGAAAAAAAATCAATTTTGAAGATTTGGTCATTAATAAGATTTGGAGAAATCGGGTGCATTAATTACCCCTATCATGTGCAATCTTGCACAGGTTAGAAAAATCATATTTATATTTATACATTCAACATCCTTGAAACTTGAGCAATGTGAGACTTTAATATGTGGATTTAGGAAATTGATTTTATGAAATCAAACTAATCATTTAGTTTTGATTAATAGTTTACAATGTTTAGAGTTTTAAATATACACCATCTGGTCCCTAAAAAAACTACTATTTAGGTTCATTAATATAGACCACATACATAATTTATTCAATGAACCTAAAAAGTAGTGTTTTGTTTATAATAGTGATCAGAGGGAGTACTTGATTGTATATTTAGTCTCCCCTACTTTCATCATTTTGCGGAAATTGTCTCGATATTTTAAAATTTGTTTTTGGTTTCTCCATCAAATAGAATTACGGAGACCCACTTATTCATTTTAAAAAATACAGGATGAATTTTTAATCATTAGACTACTTGACAAAAAAAGTTTTTGAAAATTGGTATTCAATTTTTAAAAGTAACATTTATCTTTTCAATACAATTTTTTTAAAGTTCTTTAATTTGTTTTCTTACGAGACAAGTTAGCATGTGGTAGGATTTCAAACAAACATTGTCCAATACTACAGAGTTCGGGTCGTGGATTTGATGCTTGGCCTTTGTCTAGTTTGATAATGTTTGATTTTTAATTGGGAGGGAGTCTACAAATATCCGTTCAAAAATTAAAATTTGAAAAATATCTTAGTTTAATTTACAGTTTGATTATAATAAAGTGAATTTTGTCCAAATTTTAGTGAAATTTGCCAAATGAAATTCATTGAAATTTAACATTTCCTAAAATTTCAGTTTTACAAGTACTAGTACCTTTATAAAGCAAAATGGTACTACTTTTATAAAAAGATAAACGGCGTACTAGTGAGATTATCCAAAGAAGTACAAATTCACACACACCAAGTGATAAATTTTGTTCTGCTTTGTTGTACACATAATTAATAATTGACATTGTAAAGGAATATATATTTTTTTTTATCAATAATATCATAATTAATTTTAAAAAGTTGTCCTTTTTACTAAACATTTTTTTTATATCATTGTTGCCCCCTAATTTTTTTTAATTGTGTCATTATGTCATTTATCTTTAAAATCATAATCCTCCACTCTAAAAAGTGCACTAATGAACTCCAAAATAAAAGGACATTAGATAAAAGTGGCCCCTCTATTGTGATGAATTTTTGTTTCTTTGCTTTGTTCCACTAGTCAAGTCAATTCAATCAGACTTTGCCATCCAATAAAAAACTGAATTATTAGATCCATAACATATGTAAAGTTTGACAAGAAAATGTTGTATATTCTCTGCCACTATCTTTCTAACAAAATATTTATTGATCACCTGAGTCCCACCAATTGTACAGTGTTAGGAATTTTATTTCAACATCACAAATACACTACTCCTTGTTTTATTACTCTATCCGTCTCAAATTATAAGTCATTTTAACCATTTTATATGTATTAAGAAATGTAAATAGGTTTTTTTAGGGGAATAAAGAAAAATAGTTGTAGTAATAAATTTACAAAAATTTATGTTATTTATACATATTTATCCCTGCAAGTAGCTCTTTGTTTCATAAAAGTAATAGTTAATATTGATTTAGGAACACATTTGAGTTGATTTAGTGGTGTTGGTTTGAGACTTTGGAGTGTGCTCCTCTTAATTACAGAGATATGCCCTCACTTTAAACGAGACCCTCACAAAAGGATGGTGGGATTGAACCTCTCAGAGTAGTCGGTCCTTAGGCTGGATACCGAGTTTTAATTTTTTTTATTGATTTAAAAAACAATTGTATCGGTATACTTCAATTTACGAATGTAACATAGAAACTCCACAAAACATTATGTATGTGTGTGTAAATTCAACAATAGTTCATGATGCAATTTAATTAGACTCACATGAATTGTGCATCTAACATTGTCATGCAATTTGGATCGTCGGATTAAAATTGGACGAATAAAACCAAGTTCCAATTTCAGTAATGAGTAAAAAAATACGAAATCAAAATATGCTGGTCCAATCTTGATGCAACAGTCTATATCAAAAATAAAAGGAGCGTGTTAAAAAAGTGTGTTAAAAAGTGTCCTTAATACACTCTTAAACACACTTTCCAATCCAACACGTGATGTTAGCATTAGTCAAATAAAAATATAATTGCAAGTTGAGGGGAGATGAATGTAGTGTACTATCATGCTATTTTATGAAACTTTTTGTTGTTTAGTGCATTTACCTGTCTTCCATAAGACTCAAACTCTCTATTTTGAGTTAGTGGACACTTACATACCCTTTTTTCTTCCTCTTTTTTTGGGGTCTGACATTCAATATACTTTGTTTACTAATCAAGTGGAAAGTGCTGTCATTGCTATCTGTTGTGCATTATATTATTCATTCATTCATGAAGTGGTTATTGTTGCTCATTCCAATATTCAGTTCCCTTGTTTTTCTTCAACCATGGCTTTCTCTACTTGCTTTTTCCATTCTAAGGTACTGCTTTTTTGTTTGTTTGATATGATCTTGGTGCTTCTTATTTTATCTAATGTTCTGGTTTTTTCTTTGAGATCTTCTTTTTATGCATATTTTTTGTTTTTTTAGTTCTTGTTTTTCAATGTTTAATGTTTTGAACTATGATGTTTGAAAATGAATATCTTTTTGTGGTATGATATTTAGTGTCATCGGAGCCGGTCCAAGGATTATGCTACTAAAACTCTAGTTTTAGGCCCACGAAAAAGGCCACATACATAGACAAAAAAAAACTTGTTTAAGACCTTACTTACTATTAAAAATTATTGGACCGACCTTGTTTGACATAGTTTGTTTATCATTCTATGGATCATTGGTTAAAAAACTAAACTTAACCAATAGGTTCAACCTGGAATCGACCAGTTTGCTAGTTGGTTTGATCTCAGTTGTACCGCAATTTGGTTAACCAGATTGAACTCGAGTTGATTCTACTGATTTTTATTATTTGCATTTTTTCGCTTTTTTAATATTCCTTTTTTTGTCATCTATTTCAAGTGGGGTTGTACCAATTGAACCATGTCTCGAAAGTCTCACCAATTATTTAAAAACTTGGAAAAAAATGTTCAATTGTGATGTAAGATAAATATCAATCATGTTGAGTTTATCCTTTTCTAATTTATAACTAACATAATTGTAATGTGATTCTATTTCTTAAAGATTGATAACTTGGGGAAGACTACAATTTTCAAGGGGCAAAAGTATTATCTCCCTATCAGAAGCAATGATGCTAAGCTTGAGCTTTGTAACAAACTCATTGTGAAAAGTAGAGTCAACTTAATAAGAGATTGGAGTTTCATTGGAGGATCAAGAATTGTTGTGAAACAAAAAGTTATGAGATTGGTGGCATCTCCTAAAAAAGCCAGTCCAGTGAATGCTTCTTGTAATCCTTTTTCTGTGATACCTTTGTTACTTTTAACAAGTTGGTCCAAATTAATTCATGTATTCTTATAAAGTTTTCAGCAAATTTATTTGTTCTGTACAAAGATGATGTTATAGTTTAGACGTGTCTCCTCCGAACCTTGCGATTTAGTTTAGAGCGTAAAATAAGTAATTTCAACCGTTGACGAAAAATTCTTAATTTGTCATGCATGTGAACGAAACATTAGCGTTTGATGATCTCATCAACAGTTGAAATTACTCACTAAATAATTTTAACTTCTGATGAGAAATTCATAGTTTGTTATGTGTGTACAGCGACAGTATAAACATGTTTTACATATGTAAAATACACAATTTTTATCGTTATATGTAAACTTTAATAACTATACACCGACAGTATAAACATGCTTCATTACCTCTGAAATGCATGCTTCATTACCTCTTTTAGGTCTCATTTAGTTTTCTATATTATTTTTTCTCTATATGTTGCAGTGTTATCTGGATCACAACTTGCTAGCAGTGCCTTTACAATAGGAACAGCAGCAGTACTCCCATTTTACACTCTCATGGCTCTAGCACCGAATTCCGAGCTAGTATGTTTCTTACTATATTTGAGAAAATCTTCAAAATTTTCAGTGCTTGATATTTATCAATACCTTACATAAATATTTGTTTCAACCAGATATGCATGTTTTAAAAACCGAACATTGAACTAGCAAAAACTTTGAGTTCCGGTTCAAATGCTTTAAACTACTCAAACCGGGATGAAACTGTGATTGAACCGCTCAAATAGCCGAAAAAGAGACGGTGCTGTTTCAAGATTCAACTAGTTGAACCCTCTGGTTCAGTTTTCAAAACATTGCTAAAGTCCTGGTTCAATAGCTTTAAACTGCTCAAACTGGGACGAAACTGTGATCGAACAGCTAAAATAACCAAACAGTAAACAGTACTGTTTCATGGTTCAACCGGTTGAAAAACCTGGTTCGGTTTTCAAATCATTGCTAAAATTGCATATTTGTTGAGTTCTAACAAGTCTTTTCATATTCTTCTCAAACCAAGCACTAGTATTTTATTTTCCTTTTTCATAAGACTAATTCAGTTTCCTTGAATGCAAAAATTGCAGACAAAAAGGTCTATGCAAAGTAATGTGCCATATGTAATTCTTGGCATTTTATATGCATATTTATTGTACCTTTCATGGACACCTGAGACAGTTGAACTTCTTTTTGCAAGTAAATACTTGCTACCAGAGGTGAGTATTCATCAATAAAATTAAAGTTTCATTTTTCAAAATAGTTATACATAAATCATAAGGATATCTTGTTTTTTATTTGGTGCAGCTAACTAGTATAGGAAAAATGTTCTCTAGTGAAATGACTTTAGCTTCTGCTTGGATTCACCTGCTAGTTATTGATCTCTTTGCTGCAAGGTTGGTTTTGCTTCTTTTCTAACCCCCTCCTATTACATTACTTTCTCATTCCTCGGTTATTATTTGGTTTAAATGCGGTTTTAGTCCTTCTAAATAGGCTTCCTTTCAATCTTAGTCCCCGAAAGTAAATTTTTCTGCTTTTAGTTCTTTATTTTCTTGTTTTAGTCGTTGTAATATTTGGTTCGTGCAATACAGTCCCTATAATATAAGGACAATATTTGCGTTCAATACCTATAAAGCACCGACACAGACACTAACATTTGTTGGAGATGAAATGTGTTTTTCTTAAGAGAAGAGAGATGTATTTAAAAGAGAGGAATGAATATGAAAGATATACACATATTAATGATGTTGCTTGCTCTGCAAGTAAATGTTTTCTCTAACTAACTAATTCACAGTTAAAATATGAAAGTTTGTTATAACATACAACCAACTAGCTGCCACTATTTACATTATTCAATCTAAGTTTGAATTTCTAATTGCAAAAAAATTGATATGTCGACACCGATAATAAATTGAGAAAATGAAATAATTAAATGTAACTACATGTTTCAAGTGTCGTATCAGGATGCCAGACACACCTACAATGGAAAGTGTTAGTGCTACGCAGTACAATCCGTAAAATATAACAGATTTTATTTTACATGACTAAGTCAACATCATCCAAATACTAGAAGGACTAACAATGATCAAAAGCTATATTTCAGACTCAGAATGAGACATATTTGTGGGGACTAAAAACAAATTTAAAGCTTATTCTAACTACATGTTTGTGGATATAAATGCAGGCAGGTATTTCAAGATGGACAAGAGAATCAGATTGAGACTAGGCATTCAGTTTCTCTATGCTTGTTCTTTTGCCCTATTGGGATTCTTTCTCATGTCATAACCAAAGCATTGACTAAAACTACCAAAGAAAACAAACATGGTTTATAGAGGGCACATTGTATGTTGTTTCTTCTAGCACAATTCACAAATGAATGTGTCCATCATGTTGGTCCTAGTTGCAACATCATAATTTAGCACATAGATCGTGTATATGTAAAATAGTATAAATCTTTTCATTTTAAATTTAACCGAAAATTTAATCCTTGTGTCATGATATAATTAGTAAAAAAATCACAAACAAGATCTATACAGCAACATCTAAGTTTTCTCCTAGAGGTTTCTAGTTTGGATCCTTTTGTTCACTATTTTGATTATAGGGAAAATTCTACATTCGACCACTTTCGTAGATGGTTCACTATTCACCGGCACTTGAAAATCCACTAAAACTTATAGGGAAAATTCTACATTCAATCAATTTCATAGACGGTTTACAATTCACCGGCACTTGAAAATTGTCTGAAACTCCAATGATGACAGACATAGCATTCTAAAAGCAGAAGCTCTATGTCATCCTTGTCCTACAGGATGAGAAAGCAACTTGGTCGGTGTCGGTTCAACAAAAACATGAGAAAATAAATTCATGTACTTCTAAACAAAATTCTTATTCAATTTTTCTTCTTTTTGTTCAAATCAACTTCGGTCATATCAACATCTACGCTGAAAAGACGATGAGGAACATAAGCTTCTAATTTTGATGGATATCGTCGATCATCAACATAATTTCAATTGATTTTTAAATACCGGTTCACTGAAATCCGCCTATCAAGCTGCCTCATTGAACAAAACTGACCCGTACCGGTTGTGCTTCAGCCAGTTTTATACACCAAACCCGATTCCACCTTAATTGCTCTTGTACGAACTGAGCTGTCAAAATATGCATTGATCCAGACAGAATTGCTACTATCAACTGAACCAAACTGTTTTTCTAAATAGAAGAGATTTTCTAAATGTACCATCCAATAAAAACACTAATTTCCTTAAATATTCAAGTATATAAATCACCTTAAAGTATAATAAATGAAATAAAGTAGGAATGATAATTTAGCAAGTCGCAGTCATACTTGAAAAAAAAGTCGAAATAAAATAGATAAATTTATCCATGCTATCTAGCTAGTTCAAGATTTCTCTTGGAAAATCATTGTTATTAGAGTGCATCCATGCTCAATCTAATCTCTTGGTAGCATCCTCCACTGATTATCTGGAAATCTCAACATCTGTAACTTCTGTTGTCATTTCATAATCAGAGTTACCGAGGGAAAAAAAAAGGCAAGAATCAAACCAGAAAAAAATGTTGAACAAGTTGAATGCACATTTACCTTAGTCAACGTAAGAGGTAAACCTTTGCTGACGGTTCGTTTTGAAGCAAAAATGCCAGATATCCATTAGGTATGGATGATAGGTTCGTTTTTTGTTTCAACGACTTCAAGTTACATAAGGAAGGAAACTCAGCCTTCAATATGTTAGGAACTGAGTAGAGAATCTAAGCAATGAGGGATGATTATGAATGAGAATCAATTTAACACAAGTCATATTTTCGAAAAAATTATAAAAGTTGTTGAAATAAAAAGTGAAACCAACCAAACAAGTCATAAAGTACCTGAAGAATAGTTGAATTGATTGTCAATGATTCGATATTTGCAACCTCAACCAGCCAGTTGTATAGAATCAATGAAGTCTTTGCAGATTCCGACAAACTTATTACATCAATATTTACATCAATGTTTACATGTTTGACAGAAGAGAGATTACTCTTGCTCCCGCAGAGTTTTTGAACAGTGGGAATAACCTTATAAAAGGTACATAGACTTGGAGTGTATAACTCCAAGTTGCAATAGTCTATTGCTAAATTGATAAGTGTGGCACTCGATATGCACACGTTTCGATTACCATGAACTTTACAATCTCGAAGATCAAATTTTTTAACCTCTTAAATGCAGAAAAGAGCTCAACATTACCATCATAGCCCACACGAAAGTCAAAGGACAGTAAAGACAAGATAGTTAGTGCTGGAAAATTGAAAGATTTTGGAAATAAAGTTCTTTGAGGAGAAGCAACAGAAATCTGAAGAGAAGTTAAAGTGCGACATAAAATTAAGTATGGTCGCAAGAGAGTACTGTTGACAAATCTTTCGATATGGCTTTCAGTCCCCATGAAATCGAGAACTTGCAGTGCTGTTAAGCGATCACGTCCACCTAAAAATCCATGAACGAAATATTCAAAACATCTAAGATCCTTAAAGTGTGAATAGCCTATTCTAAGGCTTGGAAGATGCTTCCAAAGATTCTTCCATCTTTTGGACAAAACACAAGTTTGAACTGCATATTTGGTGTTCAAAAAAGAGAGTATGTGAAGTGAAACACAATCGGGTAAATCACTTAATTTGTCGTCATTATCAATTACTCTCTTCACCGGGTTCTGGATTCCTTGCAGTAGAAGAAACAACCAGTAATGCCAGAATGTTACCTCAGCCATCAACATGAGATTCATATTGATTTCAGTAAAAACTAATCCACCCTTTGATGGTGCGTTTCTGCTGCAAGTATTGAAAACAAAAAGCAAAATGAGAAAGTAAAAACCCTAACCCTATTGCTCTGCCGCTTTCAACTTTTTGGACTGACTTTTGTTTTCTTCCAAAAATGGTCTCAATTTTGAATACAAAATAACACATGTAACAAATATATAAGAATGATATTAAATATCTAAAAAATGTAACAAACACAATATCAATATCAATATATATATGTCTATTTTTTTTTCTTCCTTTTATCATTTTAAAATTGTAACAAACTAGATGATATATTTATACTTACTTTATCATTATCTCAATTATATCCTTAAACAACTTTTTCTAATCTATACATCTATACTATATATATATAAAGAAAACAACCCCTTTAAGCTCTTTTGGGTTGACTTTTTCTTTCCAAAAATGCCCTTAATTTTGAATACAAATAACACATGTAACAAATAGATAAGAATGATATTAAATATCTAAAATATGAATATATATATATATATATATATATATATATATATTTCTATTTTTTTTCCTTTATCATTTAAAAAGTGTAACAAACTAGATGAGTATATTTATACTTCCTTTTTCATTATCTCAATTATACCCTTAAACAATTTTTTCTATAATAAAGATTATTTTTTGTTTCATTAAAAAAAAATAGATTATATTTTTTTTGTTATATTGTTAACGTCATTGAAATAAATAATCATGTTTAGTTTAGTTTGTTATAACTTGAAAACAAGAAGCAGAACGGAAAAAAGGACACTATGCCCGTCTTTTCGCTACTGCGAATAAAACTACTATGAGATAATACGGCTGAAAAGTCTGCACTTACATGTTATTTCCTAGTTCCTAGGTATATTAGGGTTTTCCTCACAAAAATTCAAAGTCATTCCTATTAGTTGTTTTTTTTTATAATAAAAAACTAGACGTATGATGCACGGCGGTTCTTTTAGAGTATCACAGATAAGTATCAAATATAACCTTTTTTTTTTAAAGAAAGTATCAAATATAACTTGGTTATAAGAAAATAGGTACATTAAACTAATAATCTTCTTAATTTTATGGACCCAGTTGTTATCTACTATTAGTAAAATCATAAATTTGAGTTTTGTCCTTGTCGCGACGCGGGGAGAAGGCTCGTGACACTGAGACACGATTTTTTTTCAGTTTTCTTAGTCACCAAGTTTTAAGGGTGTGATTGAATCCTATAAAAGGACATTTCAGGTTTAGGGTTTCTGAGAGTGCAAAAAAGAAGATCAAAAGAGGGAACCTTTAGAAAATCAATAGGTTAAGGGTTGAGGGCTTTTGAGGTAAATTCTAGGCTTTTGAGGTGAATTCTAGGGTTGAGGTAAATTCTTGGTCACAAGTAGAGATTCTAGAACAAGGTAGAATTACGTTTGAAGACCGATTCTTGTAATTCCATTTGAATCTTTATGCCTAGTGGAATGGCTAAGTAGGTCAAATTTGGACCAAACTTGTTAAACAAATATCATTGTGTGTCTTCTTCTCCTTTTATCTTATTCTATTGTTCGTGCTTGTTTAATCACTTTGGTTTTGGGTGCTACTAATTTTGCTCCACAGATCAAAGTATTGATGTGAGTTGTGATATGAATTCACGACAATCCCTTTTAAATTTTCCTTTAAACAATGGTTCGCCAAATGTTTTCAATCAACATTGTTGTTCCTTGCTTTTAAGTCACGTCATGTGTATCATTTGGAATTTTGAATATTTTTTAGTAGTAATGTTTAGTACATTAAATAAATCTCTCTTGCAAAAATTTAGAATATTTTAATAAAAAATGAATTAAAAAAGAATTTTATAAGCCGCTTAAAAATTCATATTTAATTCCTTTTATGAAGGAATTCATATTTAATTCATTTTTTGTTAAAAAATTCTAATTTCTTTTATCAATTTTGATTGTTTTGTTTTCAATCTTTGAAAATAAAAGATTTACTTTTAGTCTCGTTATTTTGTTTTAACGATAGTAATATTTGGTTCATGTTATAATAGTCTCTATTCAGTGGACATCATTGCTTTTAATATCTCTGAAGTCCAGACACAGATGCCGAACACTACACCCAACACTAATAACAATTTCAAAAAATTAAATAATTAAATATAATCACACGTGTCAGCGTTGTATCAAGACACTAAACACCACCTTTAATGGAAAATGTCAGTGCTAAAGTTCAATCCATATAATACGACAAATTTTATTTTACATGACTAAGCAACACTATCCAAATATTAGAAAGACTAGCGATGACCAAAAGGAATAGTTTTATGAAATTTTTTTATGGACTCCAATTGAAACTTATTTGTCGGGACTATAAACAAATTTAAACGTTATTCTAATTAAATATTTTTAAATGGAGAAACATAATGAGAGTGAGACTAGGCATTTAGTTTTTTCATTGCTTGTTCTTTTGTCCAATTGGGATTCGATTTTTCCTTTTCAATAACCTACTTTGATTTTTTTTTTACATAACAACTAGGGATGAGAATAGGTTAGGCCGAGTTAGGCTTTGCAAGGCCTAAGCCTGACCTGCCATATTTTCTTAAAGCCTAAGCCTGGCCTGCGGCCTGTCATAGGCTTACTTTTTAGGCCTGAGCCTGACCTTCTGAAAGCCTGATACGGTCTGCTAACCTGTTTAAAAGCCTATATCTTATGAACATCTTTAAATAAGCAATATGATCTAAGTTTAAATGGACTAGCGAACTAATAGTTCAATTAAATTAAACTCTCTTTTGATAATCAACACGAGGTTTTAGGAAATTCGACTATCATATTTCTATTCTAGTTTATAATAATACATTTATATATGCAAAAAATTAATGTATACTAATAAAGCTTAAATTATTGAAAAAGTTTACAAATTTATATTTTAATTCAAAGTACAAAATATAATATAATAATAAATAATATTATTCATATTATTTAAATAGGCCGGCCTAATAGGCTTTTTGAGAGGCCAGGGCCTGACCTTTTAAGCTAAATAGGCTTAAAAAAAAGCCTAGGTCTTCTCTATTTAAGAAAAAAGCCTGGTCTGGCCTGTCGTGGGCTAGGCCGTAGACCCCTGTAGGCCGGCCTTGAAGGTGAGAAAAACCACAAGACGGGGGAGGGGTTGAATTGTGTTTTTGGAAACTTCTTCTTTTACGTTCTAGATAACTGTCCCCAGGTTCAGAGTCTGAAGTAGTTCAGAGTCTGGGTGAGTTCAGAGTTTATGTGCAGCGGATAATCTAAAGAACAGAAGAAGAAAGAACACAAGCAATTATACAGGTTCCTTCCACAAACCAGAAGTAGTCCTGTCCTCCTTGAACTTCCAAGGAGAGTTCCACTAAAATGTAATCTCAAATTACAAGTTGCTCAATCACACAAGAAAGAGACTTATCTTTGCTCAAGGACACCTCCAAGAGACTTCTA
>Ga0228711_1002045_pt1 | contig 30600 bp, 9 predicted proteins | sample MedpolnodulmetaG_2_FD_177996 | JGI IMG/M metagenome (GOLD analysis project Ga0228711, IMG submission 177996) | Root nodule microbial communities from Medicago polymorpha collected in Santa Monica, California, United States - brown nodules | ecosystem: Host-associated > Plants > Roots > Nodule... | reverse complement strand
CAATAGTTTATGTTGAACTTATCTTATGTATCATGACTTTTATTATTGAATAAATATATGGCAATCTTTATTATATTTATAGTAATGTTAATAAAGTCCTTAGAATAGATAGTTCATGTAATAATATGTTAAGTGTGACTTAATCGTGAGATTACATTATCATAAATAACGTCATTCTTAAATATATCCGTAGTCAAGCTTTAATATGAATAAGGATAATAATAAAGCGTCGAGACTATTATGTATGTAGACTGATGACTGTATCTCATGGGTCATAGATATGAGATATTAAGTCTATACATAGGTATCAATACAAGGAGTAATATTTATACTGGATTGACCCACTGTGAGAATACTACATAGTATGTTATGAAATTGTCATAAGATATTCTCACAATGATAATAGTGTATATCACTCTTAGACCTGAAACCACTGTGATCCCTAGATGTGGACTCAAGTGCTTTGTTGTCATTCTAATGTTGTCTGTAAAAGGATAACCATAATGTTGGTTGATGGATACTTGATGAATCATGCTGAGGGACATGAGTGTCCTAGATGAGATTTGTCCCTCCTCATAAACAGGAGTTATATCTTTAGGCCTTTAGATGAAATATGACTGTAAAACTGCATGGTCATGCCGAACTAAGTCAATATAAGATATTGGACTTATTCGTTATTCAGTATATTTCGGAATCAAGAAATATAAATATTGATTTATACAAGGGTGACAAAATCTATGCCTTGAGATCAATATAGATATTAGGACAAAGGAGTAAGCGTACACATAAGTATTATCATGAAAAAGTTTCGTCAGATCACTTGACATTCTTGTCACTTGGGTAGCAATGATGTGTTGCTAGATACCTCTCATAGTTTATAGTATTAAATATTAGATTTAATATTATTGCCAACGTGACTAGAATTTATAGGGTCACACACAAGGAACGGTGAAAAGAGAAATATATAAGTATGACTTATATAAGGGGTGCGTTTAGTAAATAACGCTAATTAGTTAGTAGAATTACTAAACTCGTTATTGGGCTTACTGAAGCCCAATAGTGATTTTTGACTTGTAGAGCACACTAGGAGTTCTATATATAGAACCCTAGTGCTGAAGTTTTTGGTTACACTTTTTTGAAGAAACCCTAACTCTCTGAAACTTCTGATTCCTTGGCTAGCACCGAGTTTTGGAGGAGCACCGTTCGTGTGAACTTGCTAGAGGCTTTGCTGCTTGCTTTGATGTGATCGTGATTCCAGTTTCTAGTTTCCAGCTTTAAGATTTCACACTTCGAGGTAACAATCGAATCACTGATTCATGTGTAAATTCGTAATGATCCAAGGAAAGAAAATCAAAATTTTTTATCCGCTGCTTTATTCTGTAACATTCGATTTTCCTTCAGTCTAATTAATGTATGGGAGGATAATTGGCTTCCTTATCAAAATGGGCACAAGATTTGGTCCCATAAACCTCCTAATTGTGATATTATGTTTGTCTCAGATCTCATTCACCATGACATTCGATATTGGAATGCAAATTAATGAAATTTTTCTCCCTTTTGAGGCTCAACAAATTCTTCAATTGCCAATTTATTTCTCTCAATTGCAAGATGAATTTGTGTGGGGTGCTTCATGGTCAGCTATTTTTTCTGTGAAGAGTTCATACAATTTCTTAAAGGCAAGGCGTTAAACAGATGGCTCACATAACTCAACGCAGGACAATAATCACCAAGTGTGGAAAAAATTATGGAAAATAAAAAGTATTCCAAGACACATCCACTTTTCTTGGAGGATTCTACATGAAAAACTACCAGTAAAAAATGATCTTTTTAAAAAAGGAATTAGTAGCGATCCATTGTGTGTTCTTTGTGGGGAACATAATGAGACAATTTCACACCTTTTTATGGAGTGTCATTGGTCAAAGCGGATATGTTTGCTTCCTCTTTAGGTGTGGTATTTAATTCGCATGATTCCAGGTATGTTCCTTTTCATAAGTGGTTGGAAGAAAATATTATTGATGTCCATGAGATATGGTGTGACAGAAACAAGAAATGTTTTGAGGGGACTGATGTTGATGTGGCTGCCACTGTTCAAAAGGCACAAAGATCTACTGTAAATTTTAAGAATGCTAGTACGGTGTTGTGGAGACACTAAGTGGAGGTCCAATTTTGCCAATATCAGATGTGCATTGGACACCTCCTTTTAGTGGTTTCTATAAGCTCAATGTTGATGCAGCACGTCTGATAGAGGGTTATAAGTGGGTATTGGTGCTGTGGTGAGAGATAATGAAGGTGTTGTCGTTGATGCTAGTTGCTGGCAAGTCTTTTCATCACCAGATTCAGAGGTTGTAGGAGCTTTAGCTATGCGGAAGGGTTTGGAATTTGCAAAAGACATGTCTTTTCTGAATCTTATAGCAGAATCAGATGCTTCTAATGTGGTTTTAGCGTTGAATGCTCACCAACAATCTCCAAACTATGTTGGATCAAGTATTCAAGATTGTATTAGTTTTAAGGGTAGTTTTCGTAGTTAAATTTTTCGCATGTTAGGCGTGAAGCCAACCAATCTGCTCATTATTTAGCAAAATATGCTCTTAAAAATTTAGATTGCATATGGATTGAAGAAACTCCGCCTTATATTTCTGCAGCCTCGGCATTTAATTTATTGTCAGACTTTCATTAATAAAATTGTCTTTAACGTCAAAAAAAAAAAATCCACAACATGTAAATTCTAAAAAGATTCATAACATAACAAAAAATGGTAACAATGATATACCACTTTTGGTACATATATAGACAGTGGTTGCTTTAATATATGACTATGCATCATCTGCATTGGATCTGCGATGCTCATATTACCACTTTTCCAAAATTGAGAATATCTTGGAGGACTAAATGGAAGTGATGGTGGACTTGTTGATTTCATGACCACTGTCGAAGTAGGATTTGGATGAAGGCATTGCTTGTGGTGGTGTGTGGCCTGGTAATTAGTGGTGGTTTTACAACCAACTGCCATTGAATTACATTGATTGAATGGAAAAGAAAAGAATAAAACTGGGTACTTGATTGAAGTAGATATGATTTAATGATTTGTTTATGTCACATGAACTAAATTATCCAATTTTATCGAAGGAAACGATAAAGAGTGTCGTTGAGACATAAATTAAGAAAGTAATTTTTTTTTTGAACAAGAGTAAAAATATAAAAATATTGTGTGAATCGGTAAAATTCAACTTTCTAAAAGATATTGATTACAATGCAAAACTATTATTTTTTTTATTTCCTTAACAAATGTCTTAGTGCTCAAGAACTCTTGTTAGCATGATCTTTTACTTAACTATCGTGAGAGACGTTATGATAGATCCTTTTGAAAGAATATTACATGTAGGACATACATATTAGTGAATCATTCACTAGACGTTGAGAAGTTAGCATCGAAAACCTATTTTTCATTAGAGATTCGAGGACCAAATTATCTCGTATATTTTTTCAATGACAAAATATTCTTTTTATATATCTCGGTGACTAAATTGAGTTCCACCTTTTTTTACTTAGAAATCACAATGAATCTTCACTCAAAAATCGCCAAGTTAAAGGAATATCGCAACGGAAACCTCAAACGCTCAAAAAAAAAATTTCAAACGCTCAAATATGCATGTGTATATATGTTAATTTGAGAGCTGGATTTCCCCTTTTATATCTCATTTTGAATGGTAAACTGGATTTCCTCCTTCAAATGAGTAAAAATGAATAAAGAAACTAAAGGGAAGAAATAGTATAAAAATGTGCATGCATGACACAGAACATCGGTATGAAAATGCATTTTGTAGTTTCAGTATAATATTTGGGTTATTTGTTTGAATTAAACGTGAATATTCTTCGTATCTCATAAAAAGTGTTTTCTTTTATCTTTTTATTAATAATTTTAGTGTAGTTTTTCTTTTTCTTGTGGGGAGAAGTATTTTAGTGTAGTTGTACCGTTCAACCAATGTTACTTGCACTACTTGCAAATCACTGGTATTTAGTTTATAAAAATAGCTCACAACAATAATTAATAAAAATTATTCTGTATCTATTATTTTATTTTTAATGATAAAATTTATTAAAAATTAGATTCTGCTCAATATGAACATAGACCAGTAAATTAGAGACTACAAAATAAAGGTGGTATATAGGTGGAACATCCAAAAGAAACACCATGAATATACGATCAAAAACAATATCACCATCTAAATCAAACTCCATTGCGAACATCCACCGAAAAAGAAATCCATAACCATCCATTGCTCGCTACTCACCCCAAATAAACTCCTCTAAATCAAACAAGCTCTTTTCATCACCATAGTTGAGCCACATCTGAAAATGTCATATTCCAACACTCATTCGGCTTCCACCACCACTCTACCCCCAATTCACCGAAGAAAAACACCATAATTATCCTAAAGCAAACTTGAATCAAAGAATTAACTTCTAATCTCGAATCAAAAGCGGTCGGCCCATCAGTCTCCATAAACAAATCATAAAGGTACCCCTCACCCCCGATCTACCGGAGAAGACACCATAACTAGCCAAACAAACTTGCAACTAGACACTAACTCACGATCTCAAAGCAAAAACAACTGGCCCACCAGAATCCAGAACACAAATTTGTAAGGTATTCGACATGATGGTCGGTGATGTAAACAACAATCATGCCATAAAGGAAAAGGCTCAGCTTGAAGACCACCCATACTTGAAGCCCCCAAACACAAAAGTGACCCAAATGCAACAAAAGTTAAGGACAGTGAATATGAACTCAAAATAGAGGCGGCCTACAACAAAAACACCAAAAGCTTATATTATGTGTCTCATTTAGAATACTCTTGTGTCAAAGGTTATTTATCAATTTATAATAACAATACGACATTTATTAATTTTTAACAATGTTACATTTATTTATTATAACGTAGATGCAAGTATATTATGAACAAATAACAAATGAAGTTGGACAAGATTATTTATTAATGTAGATGCAAGTATAAGATGAACAAATAACAAATGAAGTTGTACAAGAATATTTTAGTCTTAACTTGTCATTTCGCATTGAAAACTTGTATAAATAATCATTTCCCCAAAAAGTATCACATTTCAAAAGAGAGACAAATAATTGGCGTAAGTATAATTGGGTCCAGCTCCTCTCCGGTCATTCGATTTTTCTACTTGAAGAAAGAATTACTAAAACGCAAATAATTGAGAGTATATGTGTCCAATATAATTGAGGAAATGCATTAGAAGAACCACATGCATGAACTCTAATGTCAGTCAAAAAAGAGAATAAGAGTGGTCTTTTGAATCATGCAAGAATTCAGAGTCGGTGAATGGAGTCAACACCTTCATTTAATTTAGCAGTGAATTTATTTACCCAAACATCCCTACAAGGCTAGGTCACACTCATAGACTTGGTTAAAATAATGAGCTAGTGCTAGTAAAATAAAGAGCTTGCTAACTTTTGTTGCTCATGTTTGGAAACAATGAACAATTTAGTAGTAGTACTCAATTGGAATATTTTGGATTTTCATGCAAATTAAACGAACCTTTCTTGCTTTTTTCTTCCAAGTCATTGAATTTGACCCATTCAAGATTTTCCATGAACCTTCCTCCACCAATTTTATTAGTAATAACTTGCATATGTTGTCAATGACTTCATATGCATGCAATTTCATATCATATAGCTAGTAATTATATAATCCACGATTCTCTGTCTTGTGCAGATGGTTTCTGCAAAAATGTCTTTGAACAAGAGACAGCTTTTAATAATATTTCAAAGGAATAGTCCAATTGACTACAATGCCAGGGTAATTTGTTTCTTAGCTTAGGGTGTGTCTAAGTACAATTTCGGGAATATATATGATAGAGAATATATATGTAATCTAATGGTTATTAAAATATTACGAAGTGTACAAGAAATAACTTCCACATTCACATAATAGTTTCATTTTCAATGGAGAGATTGAGAAAAAAGATTCTCATGAGTTGAGAATTAATGAAATTTGTGTGGAACTATTTCTATACCTCATTATTGAACAATTCATTCATGATAGTGTTATAAATGTTGATCAAACACTTGCCCTAAAAGAATATAGGGTAATTTCATAAGTTTATAAATATTAAATATAGAGAATCCAATTAATTAGTGCAGAAAAAATAAATTAAAATAGAGAATCAAGAACGATCAATTGTGTTGCCTTTGTATGTGTGTTTATTTAGTCTAAGGTTTGGGTAGCACGTAAAAAGAGAAACAATTTGTGAAGGAAAAGTGAGAGGCCAAAAGTTGTTTAGGTTGGAAGAATGTTTGAGGTGTTTTTTGTATAAACTAATTAATGTATCTATTAGTTTATCTTTATTTTTTCTTTTAAATTCATCTTTGTTACCTTAATTGAAAAAAGTTAAATATTAATCAAGCATATCCTTTATGTTATTTCATATTTATATTTACTTTAACGACTAATTATACAAAATATTGTAAATTCAATCAATTATCTTATCTACTATTCTTAAAAAAAAATACTATCTTATCTATTATAATCTCATCCAATGTAAGCTAACTTATTAACTATTTTTTGCTGAACAAAGCATTTGTGTACTTTGTCTGTTTAAGAAGCTTCTTTGCCCCCATAATTTTTAAAATCACTCATCCAAATTTACTCATTCAAACGGAGAAAAAATTGTTGTCCCGATAATCCATCTAGTCGTGAGATAAAACAAAGTTTTTTCCCTTCCAAATTGATAAATTTCTAGAGGTTTGATTTTTAAGGAATTAGTAAAAAGTAAAAGTAGCTTTCATATCTTTATTACTCATAAATTATGTTATCATTTCTATCTTTGATTTTTTGACTTGCATGATTGCTTATCTTCACTTTTATATGCTTAAAATTGTAAGACTACACTACCAAAAACAAGTTTTCGATAAGATCTTTCATTTTCATGGAATTGAATGAGCAATCACAGAAAAAAAAATGTTTTGTAAAATTCCACACTTTTTTTTTTGGATGTGTAGGTTGTAACATGTTTTATCTGCAAATATACTTTGCAAAGACACACATTTTTTGTCTTTTACATGTGTACATCCCAAAGACGTTTTACTATTTTACGGGTGGAGAAAGTTACTGCCGCCACAAAGCCTTGGACAGTAGAACTTGGTCTTGATAGTGCTTATGTTTTCAGGAAATTTAAGAGAAAATTATTTTGAGAACTTTAATGGTGAACAATAATTAAAAATAAAAATATTTTAATTTGTTAAAAATAAATATCTTGAGTGAAAGTTTGCAACTACGAGCACTCTCAATTTTTTATTACATTTTCTTTCAAAAAAAAATTTTATTACACTTATGAACAATACCATTGTACCAAAAACTGCAATGTTAATAGTTGCATCCAAATATATTTATTGAAAGTACAAGGATCTTAGCAAATAAACGACAATGTAGACTATGTATATCATGGAAAATGTTTCAATTTTTGTTTAGTATTTAGAAATTATCACTAGGATCACTTTTAAGACTAATTTAAATTTTTGATACTGCACCACCGAAAAAAAAAATTGATACCGTATATTTTTAATGGAAAATGCTCTATATCAATTCATTAGGTGGAGAAAAGATAGATTGTTATGTGTTTTATTTGCTAAAAAATAAGGGATCAAACATCACAATTTTAATCATATTGTGTTTAATTTTAAAACTATTCGCGAGATTAGACAAAATGTGGAAGAAGACAATAGACAATTAACATTTTAATCTCACTAAAATACGAGATAAATTTTTGTTCAAAGTATAAACTATCTAAAATATCATTTTATTTGTATTCAAAAAATTACTCTCTCTCTCGTCTTGTGTGATGTTTGGTGGATAATGGACAACACAAACAAATCTAATCAGCCAACAAGTTTGCAACAATTTGCTTCTCGAAACAATGAGAAAAAACATTGCAAATCAAGCATGTGAAGAAGAGTAAGAACCTCTTTTAAGGGAGGATAAATGTGTTATGTGGAGATAGATCTTCTAAAAATAGCAAAAATTGTCAAAGAAGAGTTTGTTTCAAATACAATGTGAGAGAGATCTATACTACGAGTCAACCTAATATCATAAAGGAGAGCACATACTTCAAATGATATCGTATTGTCGAATATTGCGATTCAACCATATGCTTTTATTGTTTTTGGAAAAGATCAAAATAACAGTATTAACACCGTCTAAACACAAGATATACAAAAGATAGAAAGAAAGAGAAAAAAAAGATACAAAGTCAAAGTGAAGTATATCATATACAAAAAAAAAAAATGACAAACCCCCCAAACTAACATGATAGTCCACCAACAGAACTTGAAATAAAAAATCCACAAAACCAAAGAAAGAAAAAATTCAGGAAAAAAATTAACCATACTCTAAAGAATTAGTCCACAACTGAATGAGTGCATAATCAACAAGTTCCACCAAGATAGATTCCTTGCTAAAAGAGTTTTCTATACTGATTTCAACTTCAAACAAACTCGTAGACACTAGTCAAAGTGAAGTATCTCATCTACAAAAATCAACAAAGCCCCCAAACTAACATAATTGTGCACCACCAAAACTTGTAACTCCGAAAATCCAGGAAGAAAAAAAATTGAAAAACAATCAACCTCATCATATAAGAATAGTTTACCATTGATAGAGTGAATAATATGCAATGTCCAACAAGATATATTCCATGCCATAAGAGTTTTTTTATACTCATTTCATCTTTAAATAAACTTGTAGACACTGGTCAAAGTGAAGTAGCTCATCTACGAAAGAACATCAAGCCCACAAACTACATAATTGTCTATCACCAAAACTCGTAACATCGAAAATCCACAAAAACAAAGAAAGAAAAAACAGTAAAATAATCAACCACTCTTCTAAAGGATTAGTCCACCATTGATTGAGTGCAAAATCAAACATGTCCACCAAGATAGATTCTTTGGCTTATACTTATTTCAAAGTGAAGTATCCCATCTATGAAAAAACAACAAAGCCCGCAAACTAAGATATCGCACACCACCAAAAAGTTGTAACATAAAAAATCCACAAATACAAAGAAAGAAAAAACTGAAAACAATCAATCAAACTCTAGAGAATCATTCCATCGTTGATCGAGTGCATAACCAACAATGTCAACCAAGATAGATTCTATGTCAAGCAACTTTTTTATTCTAAAGTCATTTTCAAACAAACTCGCAGACTTTAGTCAAAGCGAAGTATCTCATCCACAAAAAAAAACCTAAAAAATAACATAATTGTCCACCACCAAAACATGTAACGCCAAAGCCCACAAAACCCCCAAAATAACATAATAACCCACCACCAAAACTAGTAACGTCGAAAATCCACAAAAAAACAAAGAAAGAAACAACTGAAAAATAATCAATCACTATGAAGGATTAGTCCACCATTGATTGAGTACATAATCAACATTGTCCACCAAGATAGATTCCTTGTCATGCGTGTTTTTGTACTTAGTTCATCTTCAAACAAACCCGTAGACATAATATTCACAAAATACGACACTGTGTTGCAAAATATTGCAATTCAACCATGTGATTTTATTGTTTTTGGCAGAGATCAAAATAATAGTATTAACACTCTGTCTAAACACAAGATATACAAAGGATAGAAAGAGGGAAAAAAATACACAGTCAAAGTGAAGTATATCATCTACGAAAAAAACAACAATTCCCCCAAACTAACATAATAAACCACGAGCAAAACATGACATCCAAAATCCACAAACCAAAGAAAGAAAAAAGAAAAAAAAAATTAACCATGCTCTGAAGGATTAGTCCACAGTTGAATGAGTGCATAATCAACAAGGTCCACCAAGATAGATTCCTAACTAAACAAGTTTTTTATACTGATTTCAACTTCAAACAAACTCGTAGATACTAGTCAAAGTGAGGTATCTCATCTAAAAAAAACAACAAAGCCCCCAAACTAGCATGATTGCGCACCACCAAAACTTGTAACTTAGAAAATCCAGGAAAAAGGAAAGATAAAACCAAAAAACAATCAAACCGCATTCTATAGGATTAGTCCACCATTAATCGAGTGAATAATCAGCAATGTCCAACAAGATAGATTCCTTGCCAAGCGAGTTTTTTATACTCATTTCATCTTCAAATAAACTTGTAGACACTGGTCAAAGTGAAGTAGTTCATCCATGAAAGAACATCAAGCCCACAAACTAACATAATTGCCCATCACCAAAACTTGTAGATAATTCCTCTTCTCCCATTCAGAATTGCTCATTCCCATAAAAAAGTTGACCGTAAACTAACTCACGTAGGTGTATTTTCAACGTGAATTAACTCACTTAGTTGCATTTTTCAGCACGAATTAACTCATGTAGGACGGAAATAAGCAAAAACAAAAGGGGGAAGAGCAATTATCAAACTTGTAAGATCGAAAATCCGCAAAAAGAAAGAGAAAAATTGTAAAATAATCAACCACACTCGTGTAAAGGATTAGTCTACCATTAATTGAGTGCAAAATCAACAATGTCCACCAAGATAGATTCTTTGGCCTATACTTGTTTCAAAGTGAAGTATCCCATCTATGAAAAAACAACAAAGCCCCCAAACTAACATAATCGCGCACCACCAAAAAGTTGTAAGAAAAATACACAAAAAGAAAAAAGAAAAATTGAAAACAATCCATCAAACTCTAGAGAATTGGTTCAGCGTTGATTGAGTGCATAATCAACAATGTCAACCAAGATAGATTCGTTGTCAAACAAGTTTTTTATTCGTATTTCATTTTCAAACAAACTCGTAGACATTAGTCAAAGTGAAATATCTCATCTACAAAAAAACAACAAAGCCCACAAAGCCCCAAAAATAACATAACGGCCCACCACCAAAACCAAAAAGAAAAAACTGAAAAATAATCAACCGCTATGAAGGATTAGTCCACCAATGATTGAGCATAGTTCATCTTTAAACAAACTTGTAGACAATATACACATAATACGACCCAGCGTAGATCACACATGAATATGTACATTTGTTTAAAAACTTTTTTAAACTAATACTTGGATACTGATAATAGAGATGATTTTTAACTTTTTTTTTTTATAAAAAAAAAATGCTATTTTCGCTTCATATTATAAAAGAATTACTTCAAAAACTGGAAAAGCAAATTACCAAACAGAGAAGGCATGAAATCCAAGAAGAAAAGTATAATCAATCATCTTGCTTGCAGATTGATGAATAATAATAACTGTGTTCACCATGAGTATGGACATCCATATATAGTCTAGGAATAACATGTCTTGAAATTATACAACAAAAAACCAAAGGACACTAGAGATTATCTGGGTCAGGCTTACAAAATCAAAATGTGGAGTAAGAGGGTGTATTTCATCAAATTTTAATTTTAATTTCCCAGGCCTATTGCATAAACAGTCACGCGATGTTGTGCATTATCATCTAAAATCCCATTTTTTGTTTGCCATCCTCATTTGAACATTTCTGCTTTATAAGGTTTTGAAGCATCCTCTCTCCTATTCAAAATGCATGTTCTTCAGTAGAACTGAACTTTCGGTTATGTGTCTTACTCAGGTTTTCTAAACATTACCTGCTGCCTCATTAGCTTCTGTTGCTATCTGAAGGAGGTCTAAAGGAGTAGCTGCTGGATCCAACTCTCGGCAACCTATTGGAGCGTTATGAGCTTCCTGGCCACTGAGCAAGTGATTAGGAACCTGATGAGAGAATCGAAACATCTCCTCTTTAGGAATCCTCCTAACCTCATTCTGGTCCTGGTGCCTTCGAAATACTGTCCTAAAGCCAGGAAACTTAACAAGGGGAGTAACTAATATACCTTGCTCTTCACTGAAATCATCAAGCACTTCCACCATGTCATACTTGTGTATCACTTCATCTGGAGTATGTTCATTCCAATCAGGAGACCAGTTTCTATAAAGTGCCCAGACTTCCCCCTTACCTGGAAAGATGCGGACAACTCCTCTGGTGCCTTTTGCCCACCTAACCTTGTGTGAAAATGAATTTAATGATTCGGATACTTCATGCTTGCCAGTCCTGAAATCCCCACAAGTTTTATAAAAACCAGAACCTACCCAATCTATTGGGCCCAATTCACTGTTGCTTCGAGAGTTAAGCCAACTAATCCGCATTCTAAATGGCTTTGTGGAGATCACCTTGTGAATTCTAGCATAATATCTAGGCATTCCATCATCATCGTCATAAGCAGCCCAGACCTGGTCCTCTGCAAAGGAACTTTCAGCTCTATCCAGGTCAAAATTGTGAAAATCAGGATCCGGAACATTGATTGTAACATAGGCTTGGCTCTTCTTAACTGTACCATCAGACGTGACAGGTAAAGAATCAATAGAAAAATGCTTGTTACCATTAACATTGGACTCTCCATACTTCTCTGAACCAGTTGTTTTGTCATTGAATATGTTCTTCTGTCTCTTATTCTTGTTGACAATCTTAGCTTCAGCCGTTAACCTCCATTCTTCAAGTTTTTTACTAACTTCATTCCGTGCCTTATCCATCAACATGTTTCGTAACTCAAACAATGACAACTCTCGTGTGCTGTAATGTTTGCCTCCAAAACCTGAAAAACCATAAGTCCTTTCTTTTTCCAAGTTAGCCTTTCCTGATCCAGAGAAACTGCCCAAACCTGCTGCTCCAGATCCCGTAGCAAAATGATTTGCCATATATCCTGGAAAGCCATTAACGCGAATATCATCTGCCTTCCTTTTCTTCATAGAACCATCAGCCTTCTTAGACATTTGAATCCTCTCCCACTCAGCAATTGATGGTGCTCCTTCTCTCTTCACTTTCTCACTTGCCTTTTGCACGACACTTGCAGCTTGAGCGGCAACAGACGACGATCCATCAGTGCTACCAAAACCAGCCATTCTGGAGTGGGAACCCCACTGAAGGTTTGAATTATTACTTCCAGGATGACGTCGTGAATTCTGGTGCTGTTGATGGGAGGGCAAACTTGATGGCTTAAAAACATTGGGAGGAGGACTCCTCTCTATGGCTACAAAAGCTTCATTACAGTTGGGACATAGAAGAGTGTGATTCAAATAAACTCTGAGATATTCATAATGTGTCCTGCACTTATTACAGATAGTCCAAAAGGTTTCAGCCTTTTTCTGTGGAGGGGCAGAAGTGGCAGGAGCCCGAGCATTATGATTCCCAGTCCTCACATTTGAAGTTGCATTCTTCTTAAAATGATAATAACCATTTGAACTAGGTACATTTGATGGATGCCCAGCACGGTTTGGAGTAGTATGTTGGAAGCCTTTCAAACTCCTCTTCTGGTTATATTCTAGTCTCTTGGTCTTATCTGATAACAAACTCCATGCCTCTGAAACCAGCTGAAATGCACCCTCTGCACCTAAAGACTTGTTTTTGTCAGGGTGAAGGGTGAGAGCCAGTTTCCTGTACTGCTTTCTAACAGTCTCTTCATCAGCAAAGGGACTCACTCCAAGTATACCATACCAATCCATTTCTCCACTTACTTTGTTCTCAGCAGATATATAAATATCAATAGTAGTCAAAAACTGGGAAATATCCTCCAAATCAGCATACAAATTTTTAGCCTTGAGAGCAAACTTCTTTGCACCAATATATTCCCTTTCAGAAAATTTCCTCTCCGCTATTTCTTTAGCCCTGACTGCCTCATCTTTGTTGCACTCCATCATTTCCAGCTTTTAATATATTTGCCTCCACACTTAGCTAAAAGACAAATTATTTAAACACGAAGACTGGACTTTATAGCAAGCCACCTTTGCTTGAGGAAACCCCTTGTACCTGAACCAACAGAGAAACAAACTGAGATTTACCACTAAAATTCTAGAGATTTAGGTGTGATGGGCAACAATTATAAGCAAATCAGCTTTTCAAAGTATGCATCACATCAATATTCAAAGCTATTACAGAAAAAGACTATAAATTCTGAAATTATGTGAGCTATTTACTCCTTGTAATTATGTAAGAATATTCAGTTTTTATATTTTAATGATTAAACATGGGGTCTCTTGCATTGAGTATCATAAAGAATTTCTATGGGCACCTGTATGAAACAACATATGTTATGTGTGTCAAAGAGTGACGTGTTATTAATTAAAGTGTAAATGTTGCCCAATTACAAGATAAGGACATGATCTCTAGCAAAGGCCTGATTCTGATGTGATTTCATGGAAACAAGATATACAGGAATAACAATGCTAATGTCACCACTTGTTTTCTATAGTTCAAGTGGAACTTATGTAGAAACAGATTTTGCAATTAAGTCAGCCTATCAATGCATAGAACTGATGTAGCACTAACATATATAGTTACAACTTACAACGCCTAATCAAATAATCAAGTACACTTTTAAAGAGCAGAAAGTAAACATGAGTTTTTTTATAGGCAAATCATAGGGTCAGTGTTGTCGATGGCCGACCATGGCAGAGAGCTAAAAACCCGCCATACCGGCTGACATAGAGCGCCACCATGTCCGATGTATGATGTCGTGGCGTCACCATCCTTCACAAAATTGGCCACATGGCAGAAAGCCAAAAACCCGCCACCGTTATCCACCATGTCTGAGATTTGACAACACTGTATAGGGTATGCTTGGGAATTGGATTTTGAAGAGTTTGGAGAGGAGGGCTTTGGACGGCGAAGTCCATATTTTGAAATATATTTGATAATCAAAGAAAAATAAGTCCTCCCATCCAAAACCCTTCATCCAAACATACCTTAAGGTATAGCAATAAGACAAAACACATATACTCATACAAAACCCATACACATAACCAAAACATATTTCCAATACTTCAATTTTCCTCATACCAAGTTTTTACCAACACTGAAAAATAAGACGAGTTTAACATGCTCAGAAACACGAGTTTTTTAAGATTATAAGTTTATTTACTTTTCCTTTCACAAGGTCGACATAAAAATGAACTGCAAACTACCACAAATCATATAGTTATAACTTGTTTACCAAACCAAAATGCAACTAACAGCACCGTCTCCAGTTTCATAATCATAATAACATCATAAATAAACAACATTCAGTAATCAACTATTCGTTTCCAAACTACATACACTAACACAACATAATTTAAAAAATAGCGTATTCCATGATCAATTAGCTCGAATGAACTAATCACAAATCAAAATCACAAAATTTGAATCATCAAAAATAAAAACAAATAAAAAAAATCTAAACTACTACACAAACCAAAAAAATATAAAAAAAAAATGATCCAATTGATACATGAAATTCACACAACGCAAAAATATTCGAAATTCTTACAAAAATCTTAAAATAAGAAAAAAAAAAGTTAACGGAATGCGAAGTGTTAGGAAATCAACCTGTGATTTTATGACACGAATTTCGAAGTTAACAGAATCCCGCCATAGATCTACAGTAGCTGAAGAATTCGAAACAAGCAACAGAAAGCACAATTGAGCTTGAAAATCTTCAAAAAATGAAAACCCTAAAATCTGCGCGCGTTTGAAATCAAACGAGAAGTGTTAGCAAAGAAAAAATTAACACGAAAATTTTCGTAGAGTGGAAATTATGAGCAAAATGGAATTACCTAATTGGAGAGAAAGAGTTTGGAATTTGAATCTGAGAAGACGGTCACGATATACAGTGACCCATCTGTCAAAGTGGTGAAGAATCTATTTTCCCCCAATTTTACTACTTTGCTTTGCTGTTGGTAATGATTTTATTTTTTTTGTCTTAAGTTTTTTTTTTTAATCTTAAGCCAAATGCACCTTTTTTATAATGGATTGGGACCCATTAACTTAACTAGGGTTAAATTTTAACCATGGTCTTACATTTCTTTTTTCCCTGGAAGGTAAGTTGTTTCGGTTTGGTTTGATTCGGTTATTATATATTTTTTTGTATAAAATACTAATGTTTAGATAAACATTTTCGTCTGTTTTCTTTATTGCATTAACATATGTAGACTATGACTATTTTTTATTTATGAAATTATAATTTTGATGGAAGGTTATCGGGTATGCTAGCGAGTAATTTGTTTTCAGGTTATTGGATGGGGGTGACCAAGTATATTGTTGTTTCTCATCTTTAATTCATCGTTGATACTCTGTTTTGGGGTGAGAAGTCTTGGGCCAATGTGCGAGCAATGCACGTCGTTCTTCTCCTTTTTGAAGCTCTGTCAGGTCAAAAGGTCAATTTTTATAAAAGTGAGTTGGTTGGGGTGAATGTCAGTGATTTTTGGTTGAGTGAAGCATCTAAGGTAATGAACTGTCGAGTTGGAAGGTTACCCTTTGTATATTTAGGGCTGCCTATAGGCAGTGATGCACGCTGGCTGAAGGATTCACTGATGCATAGAACCAAGTCTAGACTATCCAGTTGGAAATTCATGAATTTGTTGTTGGGGACCGTCTTGTTCTCCCGAAGTCTGTCATGTCATCTCTCTCTTTTATGCCTTTTCCTTCTTCAAGGCTCCCTCATGTATCATTTCCTCTATTGAATATCTTTTTGGGAGGAGGGGGAATATGAAAGTTTCTTGGGTGGCTTAGGGGTTAAGAGGATTCGAGAGCTGGATGTTGCTATGTTGGGTAACTGGTGTTGAGGGATGTTGGTGGATAAAACACGGTTGTGGTTTAGAGTGTTGGAGGCGAGGTATGGAAAGGAGGAGGGTATGTTGAAGGACAGAGGTAGGGATAGGTCTGCTTGGTGGAGGGAGATGGTTTGAGTTTGAAATGGTGTCAGACTCGCTGTGGGAGGATGGTCTGAGGACAATATTAGTTGGGAGATTGGGATAGGGGAAAGTACTTTTTTTATATAGATTGTTGGTGGGGTGAGTTGTCGTTACGAGATAAACTTCATAGGTTTTTTGATTTGTCTGAGCACAAGTGCTTGTCGGTTGCCAATATGTTTTCGTTAGGTTGGGGTGAGAGTGGCGAGGCGTGGAAGTCGAGACGTCGGTTGTTTGCGTGGGAGGATGAGTTGGTAGAGGAGTGTAGGATTTTACTTTAAAATGTGACTTTGCAGGTTGAACATGAGGATCAACGGCTTTGGAAGTTGGATTTAGCTGGTGGTTACACAGTTGGTGGTGTGTATCGGTTTCTTACTAGCTACACTGCAGGTCATGTTTCATCAATTTCAAATATCTTTTACCTTAAACATGTTCCCTTGAAGGTGTTGGTGTTTGAGTGATGGCTCTTCAGTAATAGTCTGGCAACTAAAGATAATTTAATTCGTTGTTGTATTTTACATAATGACTTTCGGCTTTGTGTGAGTGGTTGCGGTGAACCGGAAACGACTACTCATTTGGTTTTAGGTTGTCGTTGTTTTGGGTCCCATTGGAATCTTATTCGAAATTGGTTAGGAATATATGGGGTTGATCCAATCGATATCACATATCACTTTGCACAGTTTGGTAGCAGGTGGTTCTAAAGTGCGGCGCAACATTAAGCATTTGATTTGGTTGTCTTACGTGTGAAAAATTTGGAAAGAACAAAATTACAAGATTTACTCAACTGTTCAACTCTTGGAGAAGACTAAGTCTCATTTTTTTGGTGGTTGAAAGCAAATAACACTACTTTTGCTTTTAGTTAAAATAATTGATGGTTTAATTCCTTATTTTATCTAGGCATTGGATAATTCTTGTATTTTTTATGTTTAGTTTTTTGCTCTTTTTTGGTTCTGTATTTTTTATGTAAAATGTTGCACTTCGATCCGCATTTGGTACACCTTGTGTTGGAGGGAATTATTTTTGGAAAAATATATTTCATTTTTCCTTCTTAAAAATAAAAAATTAAAATCATAAGTATACATGTTGTGACTTTTAAATTGTAACAAATCATGTTCATTTTTTTCAACGACACAAACAATACATCAATTTTATAGGTATATTTTAACCGAACTTCAGATTATCAACCAAAACTCCCTCCTCTTAGAATATTGTTTTTCTTATGCTACCCGTCTCTATCTCTAGACTCTTTTTTGGTGGTGGTCGGGGTTTAAACCCCGAACCTTGCATATATTATGTATTGTTCCTACCAACTGAGCTAAGCTCACAAGGATTCTATCTCTATACTCTAAGTGGGTGTCAAACATTCCTTTTTGTTCATAAAACCTTTCAACTTCTATGCATTGTCGTATTTTTATATGCTACATGGATTGTCATTGAATACTCAGTTGTGTGAATAAATCTGACCGTAGTATATAATTTTTTATATACTTGCTTAGTTGCTTACCACTTAACTCGAAAGAGCTTGACTGCGCCATTTCTAGCAAGTGTTACAGTTGATTTTTTGTGTTGTCTTAAATATGTAAAAGGTCCCTGCAATTTAGCGCATTTTTTGTTTTTGCCCCTTTAAGTTTTTTTGTTCTAAAACAACCGTTGTATTTTCGATTCCTTTTGGAAATCGTCCCTGCCGTCACGTTCCGTCAACAAAAACACTTTGTGGATAACAGAGGCACACGTGACAGGTTATGAGTTGGCTAAAGTTGTTGAGATGACATGAGAGATGATAAGTAGTGTTAGTACGGGGACTAAAACCAAAAACGCAAATTTACATAGGGATGAAATTAAAAAAACGTAAACATCAAATTTTGAATTTTAAAAACTAAATTTTCTATCTTCTTCCTCTCAGTGTTCTTTGTTTCTTCTTCCTCTCATACTTTCCCTAGTCTCCCATAACAACGATAACAAATATTCAATATGCTACCATTTTACATTTAACCTGAATGTTATGGTATTATTATCTATGTGATCTTGATCCATGATATTCAATGTTCCATCTAATACCTTGAACAACTTTTTGCATATAAGCTCCCTTATTGATTTAAATTAAGAACAAAGCTTATATAGTGGGTTGAAAACGCTTCAGAAGGGTGTTCTTTATGGTAATTCGATCATGATTCAAAGCACAAGTCTCCCACCATTGATGTGAAGGGAAACACATTCCCTTCAAGAGACAAATAACTCACTCTTATCATGAGCTTAAATTCATCCATAAATATACAGTAACAACGTGATCAATCTCAACAAAATGTATATAGCTGAGGTAATGGTTGAGCCTAATTCTGAATCAATAACAATATACCATAACAAAATCCAGATCATTTAATTAGTACATGTTAGATGATATAAATTCCATAAATGAAACAATGATTATGCATAACACAAATTTTACTTTTTGTTGGGAGAATGGGGAAAGTTTGAGAGGAAGAAGAAACAAAGATCGGTGAGAGGAATAAGATGAAAAGTTTGGTTTTTGAAATTCAAAATTTGATGTTTACGTTGTTTAATTTCATCCCTATGTAAATTTGTGCCTTTTGGTTTTAGTCCCTATACTAACACTAGTTATCATCTCTTATGTCATCTCAACAGCTTTTGCCAACTGATAACCTGCCACGCGCTCACGCGTGCCTCCGTTACCCACCAAAGCGTTTTTGTTGACAAAACCTGACAACAAGTACAATTTCTAAAAGAAATCGAAAATACAAGGATAGTTTAAAAAAAAAAACCCTTACAGGAACGAAAACAAAAAATGCACTAAATTACAGGGACCTTTTACATATTCAAGCCTTTTGTGTAATTTGCTGGCCTTGGAAAAAGTTAATTCCGATGTTTGTGGTTTCAACCAAATCTTCAAGGCAGGGGAAGTCGCACAAAGTATGGATCTAGAATTTACTAATTAAAAGAATATTCTTTTTTAAAGTTCTTTGAATAATTTTTTATGTATCTGGTCTATAATATAAGCCAGATACATTAGTTATTCAATTAATTAAAAAAAATTATATATTTAGAACCAGATGGAGTGCATTCTTTATGCATTAATTATCCTACAATTGTAACTCATCACTTTTCCACTTAAATAGATTTTTCATTTTCAAAGAAGTAAATCTATAATGAGAGAATACAATCCATTTATAGATTTACGTTATTTAAGCGGAGAGATTTAGAACAAAATATGGTTAGGTGTAAACAATTTGTGCACGAAAATTTTGTAAGACAATCCATAACTAGGCAAGATAGACGATTTTAATTTTCTTAAGGGTCATGCCAACAAAGGTACTTGTTAAGAAGACAAAAATAAAAATAATTGACGAGTTTAATAAGTTTCCTCACTAAACTTCATATCAAATGCCCTGTGAAGACTTATTAGCATTTCCCTTTTCTTAATACCAAAAAGGAATTTCCAACTTTAATACGAATGGTAAAATAAATTTTCGAATGGTACGAGTGATAAAGTATAAATATTTTTATTTATTTTTTATTTCATATTTTCTGTTCTTTCTTTCTTTTCTCGTACATGTACAATTCGTTATGTGATTTTGCTGAATTCAATTGCGTAAATAAGAACAAAAGATGAATAACGCAAAAAAGATGCACGTTGAATTTATTAGATACAAAACAAAAATACCAAACTGGAGCCTCTACAAGCCATAAACTTATTTATAGCAAACACCATAATAAGTTTTAGAAAGAGCATGAATCCATAAATGATCACAATACAAGAGTGACTTACATTACAAAACGGATGAATAAACAAATTATCAGTTGTTTGACATGCACAAGTCAGCCATCATGCATGTGCAGACTCTTCCCTCAATAAATCAAGCACATGTTCGTGTGCTTTTCATTGTCTCTGCTCATGCTGACTGCTAGCTGTACTAGCTTTATCAGGATTAGCTGCGTGTCTTTTTTCATGATTGAATCGTACCACAATACAAGTAATGTTATCTGCACTACCACGATTAAAAGCGGCTTCCGTTAACTTACGAGCAGCTGCCTCAGCTCCCTCTTCCGCGCGTGCAAGAGAAACAGCATCCTGATCAAAGGATGGCAAAGTGAAAGAAATAAATACCCGAGCACCAAAGAGAAAAATAAACACAACATAGCAATTTAAACAAAATATTCCACTCTGGAACAGAAGTCAGAAAGAAAAAAAACACATTTTATTTGGTTTAAAAATAAATCATGCCAGTTTGCCAACACAATAAATTGAGGTTAATGGTCCAAGAATGTTGAGTACTTATCTTCATCTTCATTTAAAGTATTGATAACTTCCAACCAATGTCCCATATCAGTAAAAACAAACAAGTTTGGTTGCAAAAAAAAAAAAAAAAGTTTAAAGGATGACAAGACAGAATCCTAATTTCCATAAACCAGGTACCAACAGGTGAGGGAAGCGACCCATCTCCTTCTACTTTCAAGGGATTACCACACATTAGTTAAAAGAAGTAGCCAAAATAACGAGTAAATAGTTCATTATCAGACTCCCCAAACCCACGTGTACCCTTCTTTTAATTTCCACTCCCATCTTATATGCTAAACAAAACAATGGGATTAGGCAGTCCTTCCTTTCATGGGGGATTTGATGATAGGATTTGGTTCTGAAAGTGTGAAAACACGGCATCCCCCCAGCTGAAATATACATCTTCATGCTCATTATCTTTTCTTTTTATTTTATCAATTGTATTTGTTACTAATGACAAACAACTCCTGCCTGATTACGTTAAAGCAACAAGCAATGCAGGGCTGAGAAGGAAGACCAATCTTACCTCATTCTGTACTACATCCCAGAGTCCATCACTTGCAAGAACTAGCACCTCAGTTTCTTCATCTATCTCCTGGTCCTGAAAATATTTGAGGAAATAAAGCAGAATGTCAACATAATACAATACTTCACTTCAACATGCAATTGTTCAGAACACAGATAATGTCCCTTTAAGGTTATCCACATCATGGAAAGCTAAGTTAAGGCCTTCTGCATCATCAACGGAAAATAGATAATCTAATTGTTTTCTTGCTAAAGTGGGGAGGAAACACAACAGAAATTGCTGCAAATAAAATATTCAATCTCACTTCCTATACTAGGGGACATGGCTTCCAAAAAAGTATTTGAAATTATTACTTGCATGACAAAATGTTTTGAAGTTCCCGTAAATATGGACAAAATCCACATGGATCTAAAAAAAACTAGTAAATTGTATATTTAACCCCTAATATAATAGGGATCAGTTAATTTGGTCCGAAATTACGAAATTTCAAACTGATCCCTGAAATTAATTTTTTTTATCACATGAGTCCATTTAGGATAATTTGAAGGACTAAATTGAGAAATAAAAAAGACTAGTACGATAATGGATATACAATTACATGGATCATTTTGAAAATTCATTAATTTCACGGACCGAATTACCCAATTCCTATAGTTTCAATGTTAAAACGGTGGTCTGATAAAAAATTATATACAACAACCAAGCCTTACCCGATAAAAAATTATATACAACTAATATTATCTTCTTAAATAACTATGCAATTTCAGCTAAATAGATCATACACGCATGTGCTGGAACTGGAGCGATAGCAATTTAGTGAACAAGCCTATCAACTTCTGGCCATTTGTCGGTGGTCTTTTGGTACTTCACAATGTGCACCTAATACTGAATAACCCATACATGACTAGCAGCACATTCTTTTTCCCCCACTCTCATTAGCTGTGATAATTTCACTTACTCCTTTCTCTCACTTGTCACTTCTTCCAAGTTGCAAAATTCTCAAGTCCTCAACCCCACACTATATTTATAAGTACTTATATTTTCATTTCCTGTTTTTACTTTTAATTACAAAAATAATACACTGTTCTCACTGTCAAGAGACATTATCTACATTCACTGTTAGGATTTGGTACCCGTGCAGAGAAAATGATCTCTAGCTTGAACCATACAATCAAATAATAGATTGCGTAACTTTAATTAAGGTACAAAAGGTAATCAAGGATCACCTGGATTTCAGGTTCTGCTACAACAAATGGCTTCAGCATACGGTTGCCAAATGCACGGGACATTGCTAGCACCCCTCCAACCCTCCAAGTACCTGACCAGCAGATAAACACAAGTGAATATATTTTCACTAAGCTACTCGTCCCATTTCTTAATCAAATTACATCCCTTGGATGGACAGAAAATTCCAAGGCAAAGATATATGGAGCATGTTATTCCAATCTAGCATAAGTTGAGAACACGGATGCATACATCAATCAAATGTCAAAATACTGCACACCTATTCTCATTGTTACTTTGTATCACAAAACATTGAACATCTAAAGACATATAAGCTAGAAACACATTTACAAATTACAATGCAGTTTACGCTTTTTTGGTTCAAAATTTTCACTTCTTAAAAACGTATCGATCAGCCAGAAGACAATACTTCATGCATGTTATTATGTCAACAAAAACGCGCACAAACTTCCGATGTCATCATAAAAAAACTTAAAACCTCATCTTCGACCAATGATAAATTGATACACACCAGGTTTCAAACCAACCCCATTGTATCTTGCACAAAATGCACCAAAAACATATTATCAATAATAGAACCATCTAGAGTAGTAAGTTCTCTACATAAAAACCAAGTTACCTGCCCACATGACAACACCCCCAGCATTCTCAATTCTCTTCCGCTCATCACTTCTATTAGGTTTATGATCTTCAGAGAGAGCAATTGCTGTCAAAAACAAAATCTCAAGTTTAAGATGTCTGTACATACTATAGTTCTCAAAATGCATTTAAATGAAAGTAAATAAGAAAAATCAGAACGCAAGAACCCAAAGAGCAGGCAAGGAAACCCTTGTCTTGTTAGAAATGCTTTAATTTCCAAGTGATATCTTATGTGGTTATATTTATATTCTATACTAATATCGTATTTCACACTATAAGTTTTCTCTGGTAATCATATCACTATATGAGTTCGTTTTCAAGAAAAGGAGAAACTTTGCTTATACTTAATAAATATGCTATGAGAACTTAACCACTACCAATATTATTAGTGAGCTAGACAAGAAATGTAACATGAAGAAATCAAAATATAGTAGTAATCTAAATATTACCTTTTCCGGCTTTTGATATAACAGTTCTAGAATCTCCAACATTAGCAACGTAAAGACGGTTATCAACCAAAACAGCGGTTGAAGCAGTAGAACCGTCGTCCCGGAAATTATCTTTTTCAGAGTTCAAAAACTCAGCATCCGTCTGCTGATATGTTTCACCTGCAAGGTTACTTAAGTTAATAAACATGCACATAACAGACAGTGAAAAATGAAAAGCACTCCATGAACCAACCCTAGACCCCTTGAATGAATTAGGACTAACACAATAAATGCATACTCAAATGGTTCCAATGATGTCAGATTTGACAAGAATGTATAAACAAATGGTAAAAAGTGACATGTCTTCAATATTACAAGAAATAATAAGTGAAATTCAAACACACTTATAGCCAATTTGGTATCTGTCAAAAACTTTGGATGCTTCATGAGATTCTCAAAAAGATGATCCTTCAAATACTCAGCAGCGCGAGAACCACCATGACCTGCATGGAATATTAAAAACTCGTTTAGAAATTCTCAAGGCAGCAGAATAGATGACCTTTGTGGTCATTGACATCTGCAAACAGATAAAAATGCACCCTAAATAGCAGCCAATGTCATATTTTCTTCCCAAGTTTCATTAAGCTAAAATATCAATAACCCATTTCACTGTAGACAAATAAAATCGTGTTAGCTTCAACATTCAATGTCAAAAATCAAACTGCTTAACCTTCGAATATTTGCAATGTTAGTCCTTGCCGTGCATTAAAAAATGGAAAATAAAATATGAGGAGAGGGCGTTGAGGATTTGGTGGAACTTATTTCAAGAAGCAGGCTTGTCAGGGAAACGTTTCCAGATTTAGCAATTTTCGCAACTGAATTTTCAGCTAGAATCAATACATTTTGTTGAAAGCTCATGGGGACTATGTTCAAACATGAAATAGCATGTCTCTATTAGATACAAAGGCTTCATAAAGACAGGGTTAGTTAGAGAAAGATCAAAACTGATTCAGGATATTTGCTCTCTTTTTTCATTTTATTTCTGTCATTATTGTTTTGATTTTTCTTTGGAAGATCAACATAGGCAAATGACTTTTAGAGTTTAAAGCAAGCTTTTCTGCTTAGGATTTACACCACAGGAACATGACATACAACAACAAACATGTATAACTCACAAACTGTTTTGGTATAATATTAAATGCTATGAACACTTGGATGTTACACTTTTCTCCTACATAATAAGTTGCCATTAGTAATATACGTAAACAGAATACTAAACCAGTTGTCCAATCTTATTTTTTCATGTGTCCATGAATTTTTAAGATTACTATCTTAGCTTGTCATTTCGTGTATGATGAAAAAGCTTCATTTTTCATATGAAATGCCTGGAGAACTAGAAAGATTTAACATTCTAGTAAGCAAGCAAGCAACGAGGCAGGAATTTTTACCATCAAATATTCCAAATAAGCACACTGAACGGCCATCAATGGTTGATGTCTTAATATCATAGAAATCCTCCATGGTCACTCTCTTCCCCCTAAAGCTTGAATACCCACAGCTAAGTCTTTCATCTTCACTGCCAATTAAAAATTCAGTGACATAAGCACAACTTGATCACAATATAGATAGGAAAAAAGCATAACGTACAACACAAATCCAACCACACAACCATTCTTCCACTGTAAGCCCTTACTAAAATATCACATCATTGGAATTTTGTCCTAAGAGTAGAAATGAATATCATGTATCCGACTTGATCAAGTGGGAAGGGCTATGGTTGTAGTATTGACTCTCTAATCACCTCATTTAAACTAAAACCGTTTTCATTAACTCCCTTCATTCGGTAAGTTGATAATACAAATCAGTTTGGTATGAGGGGAAGTAAAAACATGGAAAAAATGAGCTTTTGATGCAATCTTACAAACAAAACTGATCCATGAATAATCCCTCCATTTTTAACCCCATATGGTAAAAAAAATCGTTAGAAATAACCAAACCTCCAAGATAAGAACCCCAAGAAGAAAATAGATATTTCCAAAACCAATAATTGCAAAATTGATTCTTTCCAAAAAAAAAAATCTTACAAGCTACAACAACCCAAACATGCACAAAATTATAGACTACAGCCCCAAATAGCCAATACTTTGATCCTAAATTTACAATGACCAAATGGAGATATGTAAATGTTGCGAAAAACTTAGTACCACATCGAAAAGAGATAAAGCTTAAAAAGAGTTTATAAAGAGTTATACCAATAACCTTATAAGCCAGTTTTATAAATATCAGTTATTTATACCCAAAATATAAAAATCTAATGTAAAAAACAAGGTACTTTACTATCTCGGCAACAAAGATGAGAGGATCAAGAAATTATCCTCAACAAACATAGGGAGCACATACATTTTCCATATTTAAAATCAAGTAAGTAAATAATGAAAATAACATGAACCTCTTGCATCCACCAGTAACAAAACCAGAACGAGCAGAATCATCCTCTTTGTGGGACACAGTATCCTCCACAGAGGGTCCAGCCCTTGTTGACATAGAACCTGTATCAACCATCATCCCTATCCCTATGTACTTATTCTTAAACAAGCGATTCGCAACAAATTGTGAATGAACAACAACAACTCTTTGCAAACACTTCCTCCGAACGTAATTGAATGGCAACAATCTCTTGGTGAAAATTCCAGCTCGAATCAAAATTCCGCATACCATCTACCCTAGAATCATACACAACAAAATTACTATTTACAACATCACATCAACAATAATTGAATGAGAAAATGCGAAAATTAATAAGATCGGTGTTGAATCGTTACTCACATTCGATTCAAAAGACGTAACGATGCATTAGAAACACGAGATTAAGAGGTGTTAATTAAATTATTAAGAAATAAATAATGAGTATGTATTGTGAAAGGGAAAAGAAAAAAGAAAGAAATGTGAAAGGTGGTAATTGTTAAAGACGCATCATGATAACTGAATTTTGATTTTATAGAATCAATCAATCAAAAAACTGTTTGTTTGAATCTAAAATGGATAAATGAGATGAGATGAGAATGAGATGAGGGTGGAGGACACTTGTGAGAACAACAGAGTTAATAGTAATATTTCTTTTTTAATATAATATCATATTGGATGATAAAATCCTCTTCCGAGAAGATTAAAATTATTTTATTTTTTTTAACGGTTAATCATTTAAGGAAATGACAAAAAGAAAATTGAGATTATTGATTTCAAAATTACTAAGTAAATGATGTAGTATGTACCCAAAAAATATTTTTTAATAATTAAAATGATGATGTAACGTGTATAAAAATAAATATTATGTTGATTAGTTTGGATTTGCACTTGAACTTCTTTAGAGTCTCGAGTTCTACAATTTGAAGATGAAAAAATGTGAAGTAAGAGGTGGTTCACTAAAGTTGGCTAGCCAAGTTATTCAGCGAAGATTAATTATTAGATAAATCGATGAATGCTTCACACAAATTGCATAGTTACCAAGAAGATATGCATGTCCGATGAATTGTCTATGAACCATGACATAGGGTCACAATTTTGAGGGCTCAAATCCTTAAAAAAAACATTAAATAAAAATCATTAAGGGCCTCCGAATTTTAAACTTAATGATATCAATAAATCTTAAATTTTTAGGCCTCCAAATTTTTACATATACCAATTTTTAAGAGTTTAAATATGACAACTTATCAACATGGAAATAATCTTGAGTGGTATCAAGAGAGAACAATCTTATGCAACAGGCACATGGAAATAATTTCATTTAAGTGTTCCCCTTTTTCTTGAAGTTGTGGTATGTTTAGAGATTCATGACTTATATGATTCACTTCGCATTTAAAGAAGTCAAAATTGATTTAAAAGGGTGTAAGATTGATTTTGGATATATGTATATTTGATCTAAATTTAGACCAAATACATATATTTTTTTGCTTATATTAAAAACAAGAGGATTACCACTTATCAGTCTACATCGCGTAAGTGATAGGTATAGTAAGCGTAAGTATGTGAATACGACAATTTAAATTTTAAAAGAAAATAGTAAGGTACGGGTACATCAGTAAAAAATATGAGATTTGCTTTATATATTTAACATAAAAGAGTCCAATTCTTCAATTCACAACAAGAACATCACAATGAAAGTCTAAAAAGTACAAAAATAGGGTTGATTACAACAACAAAGAAACTCAAAAGCACAAAAATTAGGAGTATTATATTAGCATATATTATTATATTAATCAATAAGAGAAAACCACAAATTTCACTCACAATAGAACAATTAACAAAAATGAAGTATCACGAGCACCATACATGTACCAATACCGGATACGTACCCATGTTATAGGTACTTCATCGTTTTACAAGTACCCATGTTTCAGAGTGTAAGTGCCACTATTCTTTGTTATTACACAACATGACATACAATCCAATGCTAAAAACTGTTTCTGTTATTACCAAAGGGAGTCACTGATAGCAAATTGGATGTAGTTTCCCAAAGCTCATGTGCAAATTTGGCGTTTTGTGAAAGTGCTGAAGAATTTATAGTTCTACCTTTCCCCCCAAAAAAGTAAGCTCCTGATGTTCCCTGAAAAAAATGTAAGAAATACCAGTGATCGAGGATAACTATTTGTATAGATCAATTATTCAAAAGGTCCAAGTTAATAATGTCAAATCATCAATTGTAATTCCACGTCATTAATGAAAATGACAAGTCATAAAGAATAAGCTCGCAACTGGGTTGTGAAAAAAAAAAAATCCTCAAACTTGTGAAACTGAGAGACTAAAATCCTGAATTTATAATGGAGAGACGAAAATCATGTTTCAGTTAAAATAGAGGGACGAGAATTGCATTTAAGCTTTTATATTTTTCTACCCAAAAAAGTGTATAATTGTTTTTTAATACTAAACTGTTTTAGTCATACAACAGAGCATTTTTAGCAGTACAAAAACACGGAAAAAATCATATATATTAATCTAATATTTTACAATAAATTTAATTTCATGAGTGTATTTGTTGCTACTTTCAATCATTTCAGCTGACTGCTGATTTGTGTGTGTGCAGGCTTAATGTATTTATGTAAATAATCGACCAATATGTTGTTTCCTTGGGTTAGTTCAAGATGAATTACCGACGCAGAAGGATAAGGCATAGATATTGCATCAGATGAAACCTTAGATATGACTAAAACTGATGGTAATAAGCAAGTTAGTTGGTAGATAGTACCTTCAGTCATTTTGAAACATCAATGTATGCAATAAAAATGTAAAATAGATATCAACAAAGGCTGCTAAAAAAGTACTCACAGGCGGAACAAGAGCGGCATCAATAATGGAATCATTCCCGCACTCAGAGGATTCCAATAGGCGTAGACGCTTCAATACAAAGAATGCTACCCAAGACAGGCTTGCTGGAACTTCTCGCATGATGTTTGTTTGTACAACTCCAGGATCTGCAACACTGATGCATAGCAATACAAAAAAATGAATATTAAAAGAGGAGAAGAACCCATGGTTATTAACCAGAAATATAATAAAGCTTTATCTACAAAGCATAAAATATTTTGCAAGGCTCTCTTTTTCTTGCAAATTTTTATTTTCCCATCTGATTTTTATTCATGTTTTTTTCCTTGTGAGTTGCAACACTAGCTCAAACCTAAAGTCACTCTTATTGGTGCTATTTATGCAACAATAGGTTAAACCCAACCACAAGTGCACAAGTGAGTTTTCATAAGAGTGTATCTGCTCGCACTTTCCTTCAGACTCATTGGATAATTAGGTAGCTGTAGCTTCAGGGGCGGAGTATGCTCCTTGTTGGAAGACAAAGATTGTGATAGTAGCTTCGTTGTATCCTTAACAAGAGAGGGGTGAATAACAGATCTCAGCCTTTAATTGAAAGTTCAGAACTATATGAGAATTACAGGTTTGGCATGAGATCGACAGACAATACGCTATATGTTCAGATTGACATATACATTTGCCAGAAGCAAGAGCCCACGGGTGTGCAGAAAAGAACTTGGGAAACAATAATTTGTAGGAAAGTCGTGGAAGCAATCAGACAAACATATTCGAGCAACAAAGATCACAGTAATGCATTAATTAGGTAACCTATACAAAAACAAATAACCTATATTTATAAAAACACACAACACTTGGAAAAAAGATGGCAAAAGGAAATAAAATTGATTTGGTAAACATACTTTACAAATATCTGATGAGATTTACCCATCTGGCAAAGCTGTCGGTGGAGCTCATACGAGAAGAGAAGTAGACATACTTCAACAAAAATACATGCTAGTTAGGAATTAGGGCGAAAGATACAGTGTAATCTGTATAAGTTCATTCAGAATATAAAGCTTACATTTTGAATACTCATAGATCTGAGCATATGGGTATTGTTTTGATTTTAAAAATTTCTTCCCAGATACAGTTCCCTCATCAACCTGCATATTAGTAACTGAAGAAAAGAGCTTGAGAAGGTTCTATAAGAGTGTGCCATTGTAGAGAAAATCAATAAGTATTTTATGGAAAACAGTAAAACCCAAAGAGTAGGATCACTAGACAATAATATAAATCAAAAAGTAAGGACTAAAATGATTATCCTACCAGCTCGGTGAGTAAATGATGTTACATTAACAATTTTGGAAGATACAGGACTGCTTTCAAGAAGTGGTAATAGAAGCTTGGTCATAACAAAT
>Ga0228711_1002044_pt1 | contig 30648 bp, 21 predicted proteins | sample MedpolnodulmetaG_2_FD_177996 | JGI IMG/M metagenome (GOLD analysis project Ga0228711, IMG submission 177996) | Root nodule microbial communities from Medicago polymorpha collected in Santa Monica, California, United States - brown nodules | ecosystem: Host-associated > Plants > Roots > Nodule... | reverse complement strand
GGGTGTTTTCACCCTGTGGTTGTGCCAATGCCTCTTCTTGAACCTGTTGGGTCATAAGGGGAGCCTGGGGGACCGACCACATCGAGGCTAGAATAACCGCATAAGCAAGAGAGACACCACACTATTACCCAAACCTTAAGGCTAGAGGTTTATGGGTCCTCTTACTTATAAGGTGTTCAACCTTTACTCTTTTATCCAATGTGAGACATATAACTCACACTTGTACACAACACTCCCCCTCAAGTGTGAGTCCATCAATTCATCATGCTCCCCCTCCAGCGGAAGCTCTTACTTGCTTGTATCGCCGTTGCTAGTTTCGAACGAGGCTCTGATACCATTGTTGAGTCACTGGGGGAAGCCTGGGGGACTGTCCACATCGAGGCTAGAACAACCATACAAGAAAGAGAGATGCCACACTCTTACCAAAAACCTTAAGGCTATGAGTTTATGGGTCCTCTTACTTATAAGGTGTTCAACCTTTACTCTTTTATCCGATGTGAGACATATAACTCACACTTGTACACAACAGAACCAATTGCTCTTCCTACAGTTCGTGTAATTGTGGATTTTCCTATGGCTATGGTTGAGGCTGAGAGGGTTCACCCATTTCAGCTATGCATGTTGAGATTCGGTTCCCCTTAATGCAATTGGTATTCACATTATTTCTCTACATTTCTGGATCATAGAGAATACAAGAGAAATAAGGAAGAAAACATAAACGAGAAACTATGCATACCTTTAAAATTTTAGAATTCGAACAAATGAAACACATACATAATTTTAAAATCTAAACGATACTAGTGGATAAGAAAAAAAGAAAAAAAAACTACAATGAAACACAATAAGAGGAAATGTATACCGGCATTTTGCTTAAATCTTTGAAATTTAAAAAATGTGATGAATTAGAAGTGGATTTGAAGGAAAATTAAGGATTGTATGTTGGTTTTTGTGATTTTTTGTTCTTTGTTTTTGAGAAGTTTTAGAAAAGTATTGTAAGTGTTGAAAATTACAAAAGAAAATTGAAAAACAAAGTGGAATATAAGACTAGAATTCTCAGTTCACTCATGACACTCAAATCTAATTAGGATTAGCCATAAAAACTCCAAATTTTATGCCTTTTTCTTAAAGATTTTATTAAAGGGAGTATAAGGATACTCCAACCCATATACAATTATGACAATATCAATCTAATACATTTGAATGGATCATTGTACCAATGTGAGTCTTGCAATATTGAATTCTTTCCTTTCCGCATTATAAGCCAACTCCATCAACGCGGACTCAAGGGTAAGGCTACTAAAGCATTCACTTTCCGCCCACCAACAAAAAACTATTTTTCTTTAGATTTTGCAAGCCAGAATGCCTCATATTTTAATATAAAAAAGCCTCATAATTTCATCATTGATTTAGATACCACTTATTATTAAAAATTATTTGATCGTCCTGAATCCCATGATAATGTCTTGATATGTGCAATAATTTTATCACAATCGATTATTTCTCCTTGAAACATCACCTTATTTCTTGCTAACCAAAGTGTCCAAATTGTAGCACACCATATTAATAATATGCTGCTACTCATCTTCTTACCATTTAACAATCCCCCAAATGCAACAAATTACCTTTAGCATCATTGTGACTTATACATATGTATACCCACCCAATTAAAAATAGAAGACCACACTTTGGCAAAGAATGGACATGTGAAGAGTAAGTGATTGCAAGTTTCATCTTGACAAAAGCAGAAAACGCAACTCATACCCTGGATAATAGGCAATTATTCCTCGCTTGACTAGCTTCCTGTGTGGGTAATTTGTCATGCAATAATCGCCAGACATACAAGTAAAAATGACAAAACGGAACGGTCCGTCCTACTTTTAACTGACAAAAAAGGGATGAGACGGAGGAGACCGACTTAGACAGTTTAGTTCGAATTCTCATTTACATGAATCATAAAATTTTATAATTTGTTGTTGATATTATCAAAAAATTAAAAATATAGTTATTAACGTGATTTGTTTTTATTACCAAAAAATGTTCCAACAACAAAATTTATAGTTGTGGACTAATGATTTGATGTTATAATTCACATGGTTTTTCACTAAAAAAATTATACTTTTTATATTAAGCTAGTCCACGGACCGACCCACTTTTTCCAACGTGTTAAACGGGTCAACTTAAGGGATTGAACTCAAAACCTCAATTTAATCCGTCTAAAATAGTAGGTTAAACAAATCGATCAGTGCTCGATCCGTTTTGCCACACCTACACATAAGTTAACCTTGGGCGGAATTGAGCTTGCCCACAACCATTTAAACGGCTTTTGGTCTGCATTATTAGAGAGGGCTGAATTGAATGCATACTTCTGTTGCAAGATGCAACCACACATAACTACTGCAAACAGAAAACCCGACGTCTCCAAGCAATAATTTCAATAGATTTAAAAGTTCAAATTAAAATTAATTTTACTTGAGACCAATTCAATGTGTCATTTCTAAAACTATTTTTTTTCTCCTCCAAAAATTTGGATACATTTTAAATTAACTTAATATGACATAGCTTTACTGATGCATGTTACAATAATAGTTGCACTATCTAAATATTGTTGCATCTCTTCATGTAATAACAATTTTTCTCATCAATCAATATATTTTTCTCTTTTTATTTTTGACTAAATATTTTTCTCTCATTTATGAGTTTTATTAATTTTTTTCTTACATATTTAAATACCACCTTATTTGTTGATAAACAAGAGTAGAGTATTATGATCACACTGTACGTCATGCATTAAAACTACATATAATTAAGTATAACCCGTGTTTTAGAGTTCAACGGTTAATTGCTTCTTAAAGCTAAACTCTCCATAAATTTCTTAGCACGTCATTCACGTTTAATAAAAGCCAATATGAAAATGAAACTGCAAAGAAATCTTAAATTATTCCCAATTAAGTACACCATATACTATAATATTATAAATAATAATATTGATAAGGGTCATCCTAATATAGGAATATATGAGAAAAACCAAAGTTGTCAACGAAGAATCAACAGAACAGTATTTATGCACAGTACAGCTACACACACTGACACACGCAATACATAATAAAAGTACATCTCTAATTAAAGAAAAATAAATCAAATAAAAAATAATACTCAATCTAGCAAAATAATTAGTAGTTAATTAATTATAATTGCAAAAATAAACTTAAAAAAATACAATCAACTCCAACATTAGTTATATATTATTAATTAAGAATGAGATTGAGATGAAGGAGAATGTAAAGGAAATAGAGGTAAGAGTGCAGGTGGTTGTTGTTGAGAAGCTCTAGGAGAGGGGTGCAAATAGAAACCTTTTTCAGCTATCACTTTTTCTTCTTCTTTTTCTTCATTTTCATTTGGTGATTTTGGACTATAGTAATATTCCAATGGAGAAACTGGTGAAGCCATAATAACACTTCGCATGTTGTTGTTGTTGTTGTTACTATTCATTAACATCATCATCATGTTATTGTTGTTGTTGTTGTTCTGGAACATCATGGGATTCTCCGAAACGTTGAGTTGGAGTTTTTTAGAGCGGCGTTCGTGGAGTTTGAAGTTGGGTTTTTTTAAGCCCATTGGTGGTTCCATGGTGGTTGTTGGTGGAGGACGGTGGGCTTGGGCTTGGGCTGTTAGACGAGAAGGGAGTGTGAGTGGGAGTTTTTGGGCTGATGGGTCTTGTGATGCTCCGGTTAGTTTTTGGACAACTTGTCGGAAATTTGATGGGTCAGCTTGTACAAAGGTTGTGTTTGGTTGTGTTGTAAGGTCGGATCCATATGTTGGTGAATGCATGGTTGTGGAGAGAGAGAGAGAGAGAGAGATTATTGTTATTGCTTGTGAGAGATGGTTAGTGGGGGTATTGAAGAGAGGAAGCGGGAAGGAAGGAATGAAGTATGAGGATTTATAGAGAGAGAGGTAGAGAGAGAGGGGGAGAGAGAGAGAGAGAGAGAGAGAGAGAGAGAGAGAGAGATTTTTGTGTGAGGATTTAGAAGATGTGTGTTTGCTTTGCTTTATGACAATGTAGAGTGGCGTGTGTTGAAAGAGTGATATATATAAGGAGAAAAAATGAAAAGAGAAAGTGAAAACTTTTACCACCTTTCTCATTTTAGTAATTAAGCACTCAATTTTGTTATTTTTAAATTGTGATAAGGACATTGTACAAATTATTTAATCATGTCAAAGGGGTATGTATCATCTCTTTTTCTAGAAAACTAATGTTGGTAAAGTATTTTGGAATCTTATTTGCTCAAGAGTATAACCAATTACTTACATCGATTATGAAACTAATCTCATTTAGATCGATTATGAAACTAATCTTAACTGGTTGTTCAATTTGTAATTTAAAGCTTTTAGCTCCCTTTAAGAGTGTGTTATACACGGATTGATGTTCAATTCTTTCCTACAAAAATTTGATTCCCTCCAATTAGATTTTTACTAGATTTTTCTTTAGTATTGATCTCTAATTTTAATAATCATCTCTCGTTATTTTTAATTTTAAACCATTTCTCTCGATTTATTTTTGAAGGTCTAGATTTCACTATAAGGTAGTGTGACATGATGGAATCCATTCCCGTATAGAACTTGTAATTACCTCTTCAACACTCCTTTGGTGTTTGACTTTAGAAGGTGCAAACACCAGCTCAAGACACTATTTGTATGTAATGAAAAAGGTAAGATGGAAACTTTGGCTAAACAAAAGAGCATTTTGTCTTGAAGCTTTTTCAAAAAAATGGGGTAACTTTTTAGTGAGTGGAACTTGATATCTTTTCTTTTATCGTTGCAAGTAAAAATTCGTTATCATGATTGAGGGTAAGCTGTGAGTATTACTCAAGTTTACTGCAAAAGTCGCACAAAAGCTTTGTGATGGAAATCTTGTTAATAACAATTGCAATCTCTTGGTTCAAATGGTTATAGTAGCTTGAGCTTTTAAATCATATGTTTAGAGTTCAAATCCGGATAATGAGAGTAGAGCTTTTTGGAAGGGAGTTATCCCTCAATCGATTCTCTATATATTTATATACTTAAAATATTAGTCTTAATTATGGTTAATTATCAACTATATATGTAAGACAGCTTATAGGTATACACTATCGTATGTTGGGATAGATTTTTTTTTTTAATGGACAATGTAAAATTATTTTTCATAAACCTATTTAATTAAAGAAAAGACTAACAAGTGTTCTTAGAACATTTCATTAATTAAACATTCAAAAGTAGCAGTTTTTATATTGAAAATTGTGTATTTATGACTTTTTTATGTGTTTGACTTATATTTTTAAGGGAAAGTTTCTTATTGTATAGGTTCCTTAAACAATGATCTTAAAACACTCGTTAACAAAACTCTTTAATAGGATCACCAATATCTATTTATAAATCTCTAAGTTGAATTTGTGTTTTTTCAATACACCCCCTCGTATCTAACACCATTAAATTTGATGCGTGGATATATAAATAGTCAAATATACTCCTCACGTCCACTACTGCTACCTCCGTCCCTAAATATAGGACTCTTTTGTTAAAATCACGGGAATTAAGAAAGTTAGAATTAATATTAAATTTGTATATAATTACTAATATTTTTCCCAATAGTTGTATTTTTCCCAATATATAAAACATATTTCTATCCAACTTATTTTCATCCATAATTTGAGTCCATTAATGTAGGACAACTAAAGTAATTCAATTATAGTCTAAAATCTAATTAATTATCATCTTATGGAAATGCACATGCAGGGGAAATCTAATTTGGCTGCGTCTTTTGTATTTTCTTTCATAACATGATTGCTAATAATGCAAAGGGACCCTAATGCAAATATTGGCAACTCCTTATCAATTAATGTTTTTATATTTTCATAAACCATGCTATCCTCTTTATCAATATCTTAAATGAGTGAGATATTTTTTAATATACATTTTTCATATTTACCAATAAAAATTAAACTTTAAACAAATGGTTAAGATATTCAAATATCTATCAATTGTGTATCCTATAGTTTGACATTAGTGGTTTTTAGTTTTACTTTTACTACTAGCACTTGAATGAGTTGAATATTTGAATGTAAAGAAGGGTAATATAATGAATGAATATGAATGGAGTAAATAAGGGAAATTAGTGTAAGAAGGACTCAACGGTGGTCCAGTTTGAATTTGAAAAAAGGAACAATAAATGATGCAAAGCTGGCATTGAATAATCAGTCCTGCGGGGTCAGCAGGGCATTGAAAAACAAAGAACCAACAAAACAACAGAACAAGCCCCCCTCTCTCTATCTTCTTCTATAGTACAATCAATATAAACATGGAAAGGGAAAAGAGAAGAAAAAAAATAAGAGAAAAAGTGGTAAACTATATAACTATCTGATGGCACCGTCTGAGTTTGGTCAGAATCTGATCAGAAAAATCAAATTTTTGGCTAGCTTTGGACGTGAACAATTCTATTCTATTCATAAATTTTTCTGTCAGCTTATCACATGAATATTATGTTCATTTTTTTGGTACATATTATGTGCATCTTTTTACTAAATTTCATATTCAAATTTAAAAACTATTTGTTTGATTCTTATACGATTAAAATTGATTCTATAAATTTAATTTTGGTTGAAGATGAATTAAATGTAAATAATTAATATTGTGATGCCGTAAAAATAAAATTAACAACAAATTTTAGATAAAGAAAATTATGTTTTGAGGCAAAAGTTTTAAATCTCAATTTCTAGAATCAATTGAGTATGATTTCTTCTCATTGATCTTCTAAGATAGGTTTAAATCTATGGGTGACTCGGTTATAAGATAGATTTGTTGGCATTTTATTAAAAAAACTTCTCTACCCCTACAAATTAGAGTCATTCGCTTTTCGCATCCATGACATACACTCATATCGTCGCGAGAAAAAAAATACTATTAATATTTTTAAGGAAAATGTTAATTAATACTCTGAGACACCAGGTAAACACATATAGAGAACCAACAACCAATGTGGTATTGGTCAAGTGGAAGTAACTTGTCTCCATAAGGAGAAGGGACTTGGAGAATTTGGGTTTGAATTCTATAGCATCACACACATATTTAGAATCAAGTCAAAGTTATGAACATATTTTGATTGACTTATTATGAAGAAAAAAAAATCATTTACGATTTCCTGTTCTAGTCTAAAGAAAGTTGATGTATTTAGATAAAAAAAATTGCACCTAAATTAATTTTTGTTAACTTTTTTTTGTTTATATTTGAGACCAGAGGGAGTAAGTTATAATCAATTTCAAAGACGAAATCAATTTTAGGCTAAACGTATCAAAAACAATTTTTATAATTCTAGAATAACTTTTAAGAATTTTTTTTATCAAAAGTTTGAATGTTGAAAAAGTTATTTATTATATATATAAAACTTAACATAAAAAATTCATTTATGCCGTGTGATTTTGTCTTTCTTTTATTCTCTTATTCCAAGTTCAGTTTTTTTTATTATAGTGTGCAATCTAGTGGCATTGGTGGAATGGGTAAATTTTCTCTTTCTGAGTATTTTCCTTCACATAGTTTGCGTGAGGAATTGCACTTTGACATTTGAGGACAAAAGTTTGTCTCAATTGATTCCTTAATTTTGGCTTTGTTCATTTTAGTTTTCTTTGCTTTACTCTTTCTTCCTTTCAAATTGCTTTGCTTGGATGGTTTTGATTATTCTCATTTCTGACCCCTTTTTGACATTTTTAGTTTCTTTCTTGCCTTTACAGTAGTCTTCCCAATTTTCAACTCGTTTACTATTTGCGACAATTCTACTTTTGGCTGCTTATGTATCCTAAGTTAACTACTTGACTTACATTAGACATATACTAGTTAGATTATAGATATGCATTAAGACTATAATTTATACATTTTACTACTTCCTCCATCTTGAAATATAAGTTATTTTGCAAAAATAAATTGAACTCGGCTATAATTTGTTTTACAATATAAATAAGACATTATTTTTCTTCCTATCACACTCCTTTTTTTTTTTAAGAAGATAAAATGGATTAAATTACTAAAAACCTGTAGTTTTCAGTACAAGGGGTGCCAAAACCTCAGCTGAAAGAGTCAATAACAAGTATTAACAAAAACGGAGAGCCAAAACAAGCTCAAAAAAGAAAGCTACAATGTTACACTCTTTATTATTTATTACACTTTTTCTTAATTCTTTTAATTTTTTATCATGTGTTATTAATGGATGATAATTTTGTATAATAGCTCGTAATTTCTCTTTCACATATAAAATTAATCATATTTTTTATTATCTGTGAAATTGCCAAATAAACTTATAATTTAAAATGGAGGAAGTAGCATAAAACAATTTTTAATATATTATTTTTTACATCTAAAAAAAATATTATTTTTAATTCATTTTATATATCTATCATTTTACGTTCAACTGACTTTAAAAAAAAATAAAAAATAGTTCATTAAAATTAATTATCGTCACCGCAAGATGAAAGACAAATTATAATTGTTTTTTACCTTTAATTTCAAATAATTAATTTAGAAAGATTGCTATGATAGAGTTGGATCAAATTAATTTTTGCCAACATATTAAAGTAAACTATAAAATAAGGACTAGTTTATAGAGAGATTTCATCTTCTCTCTAATTTTCTATCCCCAAAGTCTTTAGTGGTGGTTTATTTTTCTTCCTAGATTTCAACTTTTTCCTCCTTTTTTTTTCTTCTTGAAGCCAATGTAAATGTGCGTGTAAAAAATCATTCAAATATAAGATGTGCTTAAAATTTGGGTTCAAAGACCTGACACCCGTCAATGTAGCTATGTTGGAAAAGCCAGGTTAGCATTTTCAAACAAATACTCAAAGCTTGGTTTTTTGTCTGTTTAAGGTTAGGTATTTTTCTAATGGTGATTTTCTAGGGTCAAAACAAGGACATGTCTCAAACCATGTGTGGAGGAGCTTTTTTAGTGCTAAGATTGTTTTACGGCGACGAACTCGTTGGTGCATTGGTTTTGGTGACAACATTTATTTTGTTAGGTGGTGGAACTAAAGTGGAAATGCTGGAAACTCACAATGATTTTGAGTTTATTTCATAGAATTATGGTAAGGTTTGTAGGTCACAAGACGGAATACTAGAAGAAGACAACCAATATTGGCACTAAAGTGGCTTGACTATGAAGACCTTGTGTGTTATACTCTAATTAAGAGGAAGGAAATATTAAAGAGTACATATGTAATTTTGAGGTTGAAGAAGGTATGGTGCGACTTATGGAAATACATAAGAACTCAATGGTAATTGATGACAAGAGGGTCTTCAAGAGGACATAAATGATTAGTCTGGGAGATGAATAGGTTATGGTGAAACTTGTGAAGTTATCTAAAAATTCTGGGGTAGTTGGATGCAAGATCTTCAAGAGGGAGGAAGACATTCCGAGGGTTGAAAAGGCAAGGGTGAAGTTTGTAGGACTATAAAATGTAGATAAATACATGTGGACCTTCATGTAGAATGGTGATTGTTTTGATATACATTAAACACTCATGATCATCTTAGAGAGTTGGAGGTAATAACACTCATTGATCAACTTGTAGAGGCATAGGTAATAACTCTACTCATTGATAAACTTTGAGAGGTGAGGTTAAGAATACTCAGAATGGAGAAAGCAGCAAGATTGTTAGTGGTTAAATTGACATCACCATCGATTTAAAGGCAAGGTGGATAATTGTTGTGAGTGGTTTCAAATTTCATTTGTGCATGTTCAGAAGTTGGACATTGGGTGTCCCCTCGAACTACAAGGCACCTAGCACGACATATTTCTAAAGCAATTTTGAAGCCTACCCTCAATGTCTCAGATGTGAGGCGCCTTTTGCAATGGCTCTTTGACCACGATGAGGGTGGTGCAAGGCGCAGATACCAACTTTGAAGCTCATATTTAAGCCTTTGTGCATGGTTTTCAAGTAGAGATATGGTGTAACTTGGAGAAATCTTATGAGACAAAAAGAAGACATTTTTATGGGTCAAAAGTTGAGTGATTTTGGGTGAGATTCTTGGATTGAGACACATATTCAAACATCTTGAGTAGTGAGATCTCATTGTATAGGGTCTAAGTTTTTTTTATTTCTCTTAGGATTTTATTTTGAGTTGAGAGTTGGGAAAATGGGTAGCAATCAGGGATTGCTCTTGGAGAGCTCTTGAAGCTAAATTGTTTTAAATTATTTGTATCTCTTATAAAGACTCATGGATAGTGCATCGAAGAGCTTCTCTCTTCCCAACACATAGGTTAATTTTTAGGCTAAACTGGGTAGTCAAATTTTGGTGTTGCTTGGAATGTTTGATTATTGGTTTCATTTGATACTTGCTCCACATATCATTGTTATTGGTATGATTTGAATTCAGATTTACAACAAGTTATTTTTGTTATTTCTTGAAATCAATTATCTCTAACTAGCATGTAATCTTCTCTCTAACACAATAACTCACTTTGAAAGGTTGTTTCTTCTTGTTAACAAGTTTAATCAACACAACATTTAGAAAATACATATAAAAAGTATTTGCACAAAATAAACGGGTTCTACATATCCTATCAGACACTTTTATGTAGATAGAGGTCACAAATTATGTTTGGGAGTTTGGGGACCCCTAGAGTAATTGGAGACTAATTATATAGACTGATAATGGTGACATTAAATTCCACTTAAAATCTGGTATTTTGTATATGATTTGTCTCTCTCATATGCCCAACATTTGTGTATTCGTTGTGACTAGTTACTCATACTTGAGTTCGACAAACATGTTCTCATACTTGTATATCTCTTGCAAGTGTGAGTCTTCTATGTCTTATATTTGATCCACCCTCTACTAAGTTGAACCAAGACTTTGATACCACTTGTTAGATAGTCTGAGGAGCATCGGAAACACAACAAACTCATGAACAAGGGCTACCAAGAGACCATAACATTGCATGAGTCACTCACATTTTATATTTGCACCGCCATTACAACCAACAAAACACACCTCTTAACTTTCTTAAAAAAAAAAAACACACACACACCTCTTAACTATATCCGCTAGAAAAACTTTGGAAACCATGTGACAACCTAACAAATTATACCATATATTTTAAGAACTTAGTTATCCACCAATCATTTCATACAATTTTTGTTAAGTAGACACCTTTTTGAGATACCACAATTCCCAATTTCAGTACATCATGAAAGAACATAATTTTTTATCCACGCTAAAAGTTTCACATATACAATCACACCTAGACTTTAGACTTCACTATTTAACTTCAAACACTTCATATTTTCGGGAAAAGATAAGGTGCCAAGAATATATGCTTCATGTTTCACTAAATTTAACACAACTTGAGCAAACAAAACAAAGAATAAAAGAGAATAATATGTCTCAAAATTGCATGTGAATCATCCTACCTATATAAATGGCTATATATATTATATGCACACATATGATATTTAATTAAGCACCGACCACGTGTACATTTCACATGCTTCAGATCTGGTTATTCGATTTTTCTTGGCCCAATTGGAATTTTTCTTGGCCCACTTAGAGAAACTTTAACCACCATTGCTAACTAAAATAAGTGAGTTATGTATTTGATATTAAAATAGATAAACTAGCATATTGTAAGTATTTATGGAAAATTGACAAAAATTAATAGCACCCTTCTTTCTATAGTCAAAAGAGGCACTTATAGAAAGAAAGCCATCGTTTTCAATTCCATTATCCATTCTGTGTGTGAATGAAGCCAAAGGAACATTCAATCATAAGGGTTGTTTGTGGAGGACACTATGATTGCCAAAGAAGACCGGGTGTAACTAGCTAGGAAAATATTAATGTGTAATGGTGTGTTAGCTAACAAATAGACCCTAATTGTTCAATTTAATTATTTAATTAATTTCATGTTCTTGCCAAATAAACCACTTGATTGAATTATATATCGTCTTATACGCACAACTCAGTTGGTAGTTGTAAGGACAATTATTTGCAGAGTCGGGGTTCAAACTCCAGACTCCCCACTTCTCAACATTTAAAATGTGAGAACTCTAATTACTAGGTTACTTGACAAAAAAATTATGTCCCCAAGTCTCACCGTTAAGTATTACATTTGAAATATTTCTCAGTTTTTTCTAAATTATTTGTCATTTTAAAATACTAACTAGATTTATTACTTTAGTGAATGATATCATCATTTAATTAAAAATATATCACCTAATCAAAAACTATACTGTACTTTCAACTATTCTAAGTAATATGAATATTTTAGTCTTAATACATTAGTTTACCATGGCACGTGATTAATTAGTGTAGCTAATCATTTTATTAAGTATGCACTATCTTAAATTACATTTATAATGAAACATAAAGTAATTGACCCTCTAAAAAAAATTAAAGTAATTGATAACCACTGGCCGATTTTTTTATTTGGTTTTTTGAAGAAGAACCACTAGCCAATTTTATGAATCAGTTCTGCACACTACTCCACCCGTTCATACAACAAAATATGTCATCTAACGTGTGTACACGTGAATTATAAAAATCAATTTAAGGTTTCTACACGTGATTGACTCAAACAAATTTTACAAACTATCCATGTAATTAAACATTGTATAAGTAATTTAAATTATGAATATGTATTTAAATATAAACGGTTACTTTTAAAGAAAAAATTGGATATAATTAATTATCTTAAACATAGAAAGTATAAGTAATTAATTATCAAAACTACGAAAGACAATCTGGTGTGCCATGATGTTGTTCAGGTTGGTGACGATGCCTGTCTTCTAAGGTGCGGATCACAGGAGATTGTTGAACATTTATTCTTATGCTGTAATTTTTTTTGCTCTTATGTGGCATCATGTTCGGCTTTGGTTAGGTGTCTCTTCGGCTGATGCAATTGTTATAAAAGACCATTTGTTTTGTTTGGTCAGATGACAGGTTTCTCTCGGTTTACTCATCCATTTCTGAAGGTGGTTTAGTTCTCAAGTGTTTAGATAATTTTGACAGCAAAGAATAACATTTTCAACAACAAAGATGTTGACTTGCATCACATGCTCGACAAAGTTAAGTTGCAATCATTTTCATGGTTAAAGGCATGAGCAATGATACATAGACATACTTAGGTGGCATACACCATTGTACCTCCACATAGAAATGCAACACGTGGCATTCTCTCTCTCTCTAGATCTCTCTCATTACTCATCACTCAACATGTGTCATGTTTTAGTTGGTTGTGAAAAAGGTGGTACAATGTGTGTATGAGAAAAGGGTGTCTATGTATCTTTATTCTTAAAGGCATAGATGATTAATTTCGCTTTCAACTACCATGATTGGTGGTGAAATCCTTTAGCTTTCATGGGATTCATTTTGTAATTCTTGTTGTTGGTGTGATTTTCGTGTTAACTCTTTGTGACCTACTTTTTTAGCATACCTTGTGCGGGGTTGGTAACCTTTGGTGATTAATATATAATTCATTTTGGCTTGACTAAAAATAAATAAATCATCAAAACACTAAATATATCTTATCATTTTCTATTTTATATTTTTTCGCTTTGGGAACAAGTGTAGACTGTCTAGTACAGAACATAAAATGTGTTTGCATTTTTATTTTGGCGTACATCAACAAATGAAATTCCTTCAAAAAAAAGGAATATTTAATTTAACACTGATGGATAAGAATTAAGATGATGCAAATAATGTAGTTTTATTATGATAAAATATAAAGGTAATTCTTTGTCAAAAAAGAAGATAATTTTGGTATTTGGTACGGTTGATAATTAAACCATTGAGAGATCATAGATGTGAGGGATGGCCTAATCCTAGAGTTATATATAGCTGTGTCGTTTCTCACAGCCATTTCATAACAGAGTAACTTCCACTAGTACACTGACAGTGTACAAAATCTTCAACAGAGTAAGTTTTAAGATAGAAAACAAACAAAATGACAGTTTTATGATGAAAAATACAAAACAAGAAATGAAAACAGAAATCAAACATACCCTTTTGAGAGATGGAGTTTGAAAGGGACTGAAAGCATGGAATTTCCCTTACTATCCCACCACTCTAAACATCTTCTATTGATTTTCAATTAACAAGGTCACACATGAACAAGAACAAGTAACATTAACAAGCAAAAATCACAAAGACAACAACATGAACAGGCAAAAATCATACCACAGGAACTTAAATCGAACATAAGGGCGAAGATCAGCCAACAAATCAAAAATAGAAAGAAAGAGAGCAAAAATCATAGCAAGAAATCGATACACAATACCTGAGTTGCAGAGTGAAGAGAGAACAAAGAACAGCACTAGGCCTTACGGTTTCATTTCATTGATAAATTAATGTGTGCCTACACTACATGTTTTCATTGGCTTCTGAAAGCTGCATTCTACTAGAGATATTTAATAAAGAAATAAAGCATCACAGATCGCGGTGTTACACTACACATACACGTGAAAATGATTTCTTTAATATAATTTTTCTGTTCTTCATATACAAGGGAATGAAGGAGCAAAATGCAAACAAAATGTCAATCTTGTTAAATGATTGACATATATTTATTCCTTTCATTAAAGGAACCAAAGCTAAAATAAAAATGTGTACCAAGAAGTAGATGACATTAAAAATACAAAATAAGAATTGCACAAGACTATATCTCAAAGACAAAGATCTGCTAAGTCAAAAGATCTACCAACAGCTTTGCCCCAAGAATCTACTTTCTTTTTCCTAATTTCTTCAACCATTAGAGGACGGAAAATACTAGCATTCTTCAGCATGTCCTTTGAATCGAAAACAAAATCTTCTTTCCAAATCCCAACAGCTAATCCAGCTGCATAGGCTGCTCCAAGTGCTGTTGTTTCAATGTCAACTGGTCTAATTACTGAAGTTGCCAACAAATCCGCCTGCTCAAGATAAACATTCTATCAACAAAAATTCTATCATATATGTGATAAAAAGTGACTAAGTTTATGTATCAACCTATCAAGATAAACATTTTCTTAACGTGCAGACAAGTACTAACATGTCGATCAGTCAGCTTTTTTCAGTCCCTTATTTTTCTTTCTCTCTTTGATTGGGTAAAGAAGGGAAAAATTCTAACCAAACAGTCTTAATAGAAGGTAAAATTGGAAGAAACAATGGTTACACCAAAAGTTTTTATCGCCTTAATGTACATAAAAATATAATATATGCATAAAAATTAATTATTTGCTTAAGTAAAGAAAGCAAAATATCTTTTGAGCTTATCTACATACATAAGCACTTCTGAGATAAGTGCTTATGCTAGAAGCGCTAAATTAAGCTGTTAATTGAAACAGGGCCCAGGTAATGCTAAACAATATCGAAAGGTTAGAAAATATGATATTAGATGAAAGAAAGAGTTTCATATAACAAAACGCAAAGTTAGTCCAAACCTGAGTCTGCATTAACAGGTTGTTAACAGTTGCACCACCATCAACCCTAAGCAAAAACTCATCTTTCTTCGATTGATCTGTTCCAGAATCTTTGTGCATTGAATCAATAACATCTTTTACTTGAAAACATATGCTCTCAAGCACGGCTCTAGCAATGTGGGCCTTGCTAGTATACCTTGTTATTCCGATACAAACCCCACGAGCATCATCACGCCACCACGGAGCAAACAATCCATTGAAGGCAGGAACGAAGTAAACACCACCATTGGATTCTACCTCTAATGCCAGAGCCTCTATATCTTTAGCATTTGTAATGAGACCAAGACCATCTCTAAGCCACTGCACCGCAGCTCCAGCAATAGCAACAGATCCTTCGAGTGCATAATTGGTTGGAGCATTCGGACCAAGCTTATAAGCTATAGTTGACAGAAGGCCATGGTTTGATTTAACTACTCCTTCGCCGGTATTCAGTAGAATGAAAGCACCTGTACCATAAGTACTTTTAGCCTCCCCTTTACGGCACGCTTGTCCAAGCATTGCCGCATGTTGATCACCTAAACATCCAGCGATTGGGATACCAGCAACTGGCCATCCAGAAGAAATATTGCCTATAATTTCTGAATTACTGATAATTTTAGGCAAAATTTCAGCTGGGATTTGAAGTGCTTTCAAAGTAGATTCATCCCAGTTGAGGGTTTTTAGGTTCATCAGCATTGTTCGGGATGCATTTGAAGCATCGGTGACGTGCAATCCTCCTTTCACTCCACCGGTTAAGTTCCAAATCAACCAAGTGTCTATTGTTCCAAACAATGCATCTTTTTTCTTAATAGCTTCCTTGACAGCATCCACATTTTCCATCAACCACAGAAGTTTCAAAGCACTGAAATACGTGCTAATAGGCAAACCACAGCTCTCAACAAAGTGTGTTCTACCACCAGGTAACTCCTTTTCCAGTCTCCTGTTTCAAAAAGAATAACATCAATCAACAACATTTCTGAGGATGACAAAAAGAAACAAAGGAATGAAGTAGTACACCAATGTCAACCATGGAACTAACATCAAAAGCTCAGCACTGATTGATTGAAAGAAATAAATAATCAGAACATTGCACAAACAGATCCTTATCCCTCAAAAACAGAATTACCACCTATAAAAAAAGATGTACAGCTGATGATATGTTTTACACAATAAATTATTAGTGAATATTTTTCCTTGGCCTGATACTCTCTTTATCTATAAGGCACATTGGACCCAATTGGTCCTAGATTAAGCATACCTATAAAAAAATTATGAAAAATACTAACAACGCACTCTTTATGACTAGTCCATCTTTTTCACCACGTCAAATTGTTCTTTAAAAAGTGATCAATTTAAGGGTGTTTTACTTTCTAAAAGTTTGATTTATCCAAACATAGAGAATGGGCAAACAGTGTGATTAAAAGATTGTGTTGCTAAGGACCCATATTCAGACAAGATTCAAACACACCTATTTTTTATTATTCAGGATGATGGACCTAGATTCCCTACAGATGGGATTTCCTGCGGTCACTGCAGTCGGTGCATCTAAGCCATTAGATAGAGGTCAGACGATTCATGTCATGATTTTGACAATTCAAAACCCAGAATCTCAACCGTCTGATCTAGATCAACAATTGAGATAACGAACATTGGCCGCGGGGAATCCATTTCCTACAATGATCATATATACATGCCTTTTTGCTTGCAAAATATCAATCTCCTAGCTATGTAGCACCGACACTTCAAATTAAATATGTATCCGGTGTCTGGCACATGTGGTTACATTCAATCATTACCATTTTCTCAAATTACTGTCAAAGTCGTGTTTGATGTCTGTGTATATGTAAGTGTTTTATAGTCTCCTGGCCACATGAATTATACTCGTAAACATCCAAAGATTTGTGTATTTATACAACAGAATAAAATGAAATGATTTCGTTTACTCCAATCAAGCATCAATTCAGGAAAAGAAGGAAGGTAAAAAAAAAAAAAAAAGAGGACCTGCAAACAGAGGTAGTACGAACATCCATCCAAACAAGAGCATTGTGAAGAGGAGCACCAGTGGATTTGCTCCAAACAAGAGTAGTCTCTCTTTGATTGGTGAGACCAATAGCCTTCAATCCTTTGTCCACATTGAATCCGTCAGCTGTTGCCTTATCCACTGCCTTAGTAATACAAACCTTCACGCTCTCCAATATCTCCATTGGATCATGCTCCACCCATCTGTCAAATCAACAAACAAACACAAACCTGTCAAAATTTTCAACAAAAGAACAAAACTTTACCATTAAAACAAAGATAGGATGCTGCCATAATTACCGACCCATCAATATTTTCAACAAAATAACGAAATATTACAATGAAAAGAGTAAATAGTCATTTTAGTATACTATCATTATAGTCCATAGATGTGTCATTTGGATTACACGCACGTGCCGCTGTTATTGATTTCAACCGCTCGATCTTGAATCAATGGTCGGGATTGTTACTGAAAGTGTAATCTGAACCAACCAATCTCAAATCGATGGGTGAAATCAAATACAGCGTTTAAATGTGGGATCTTTTTACAGCACGGCAACTAGGTTCTCAAATAACATAAGCATCTTCAAGGGTCTCTTTTATGGACTGAACTAACTAACACTAGACACATTCGAGGATCAAATCGACTATCAAAAGACAAATTTTGGCACTTTTTTGTAAATCTGATACATTCATGGATTATAGTAAAACCACCTCAAGCATCCAAGAATCAAAATGACAGTTCACTCCAATGAAAACAAAATCCATAAGCCTCCTCAATTGTCTCTTTTATACTAACTAAAGACACTTTCTCTGACCAAATCAACTAACAATACACATTCGAGGATCAAACCGACTAACAAAAGATAAATTCAGGAATGTTTACATTCACGGATCACAGTAAAATCGTCTCACACATTCAAGAATCAAAATGACTGATCAGTCCAACGAAAACAAAGCAAAACTTGCCAACCCATCAAAATTTTGAATCAAAAAACAAAACTTTACGACAAAAACAAACATACGATGCATCCATGTTACAAAACACAACAAACTCATCAAAATTTTCGATCAAAAAACATAACTTTACAACAAAAACAAACATGGGGTGTATCCATGATTACTACAAAACACAACAAACCCATCAAAATTTTCAATAAAAAAACAAAAAAGAGGTGATCATAATCATAATTACCCTGCTTGTGGATAGAACTGAGTGAATTCAACCTGATGAGATCCAATTGGTTTAGCTGATTTATCATATATTATGAACCTGCTACTGCTTGTTCCTTGGTCAATTGCACCAATGAAAACATCTTCTTTAGACATCTTTGTCTTGTTCTTGTTCTTCTTCAATACAATGATGTTATGTTTATTTGATGATTGAATTTGTGGTGATTTGATGAACAAACACAAGACATTGTATTTATCGTAGTTGACTAATAAATGAATTGCCGTTTCTTTTGGAATGCTGATGTCAAATCCACGTTTTTAGATAAATGAACGGTCACCAACTTTATCACTTTCTTTTAATATTTTTTTTATAAAATCTCATTATCTTTGTTTAAGGTCAATTTCATCTGAAATCACCACTAAAATCGCTTTTCCTTCTATCTTTCGGGAACTTCTATCGTACACCTCATAAATTGAGATGTACCGGTACTCCTGCTTCAAAAATTTATAATTTAACAATCATTTTATGAAATAAAGAGTTATTTATCAATATTTATATTTTATAAAACATCATTTTATAAGAAAAAAACATCATTTCATTGTTTATAAGAATCATATTAAATTTTTAACATTTTCTTATAAAAAAAAAATCAATATTCTTTGTTATATGTAACAAAAATTTAAAAAAAAGTAAATTTTATTTAGTCGACACTTTTGGTAAATAAGATCTAATTATTGTAATTGTTAATGATTGACAACAATTATTTTTCTTCAAAAAACAACCTATTTTAATATTAATTTGATAGTTTGGTGTACCAGTACACTCAAATTTGTGAGTGTACCATAGAATTTGCCCTATCTTAATTGAATAAATGATTTTTTTTACATATTTTTAATTTTTTTTGTTTGTTTTTGTGATTTAGTCGTCTCTACTGTTTATTTTGATTTCTTGTCTTGGTGCGGTATGTTTTTATTTTTCGCCTTAGTGCAGTGTTTATTTGATTCCGATTGAAAGATTAGCTTGAGCAACTGCATATTTAATCAATGATTTTTGTGTCGTCAACGTTGCAGATTCGGAGACATCTTGAGTAATCTGGAGAATTGAATATGGTCATATTTGTAGGCATGGATATTTTGTCATTTTATATTATTAACATAAATGTTTGAGTTTGTTTGCATATTTATCCTTTTTGCTTTTAACGACTTTGAGTTTGTATTGCGTCAAAGTACTCTATCAATTTAAATGAATGAATGTCGTTTATTTTTGTAAAAAAATAAATATAGAGATTAATACTTCGACCACTGTAGGTTTCAAATGGACGATAAATTAATCTTATCGAGGTTGTATGTCTTACGCTTAGATTCAAATCCAAAAGTCTTGGTTAAATTAGATGAAATATGTGTGATCTCATTTTTATTTTTTTTTAATATTTATTTGTGGATAAAGGATAAGTTCCTCTTTCTCTCCGCTTTTATTGGTTTACTATAATGTGCCTTATTTTTTATTTCACTTTTGGAAGAGTATTTATTATTGTGCGATTTTCACTTTTTTTTCCTTCTGTTTTGAGTGATTTTTTCTTTTTGGAAGAGTATTCTTTTTTGGTCAAACTTTTTGTGTGATTTTATTTATCCCTTTTTGTGTGATTTTATTTATCCCTTTTTGTGATTTGATACTGCTCCCAATTCACGTGAAATGCAACTGTCTTTCTTTTTTAAGGAACGTGAAATCCAACTGTCATAATCAACGCCACTTAATATCGAAAATTAGTTGTCCCTATTTGTTTGGATGAGAAAAGAAAGTTAAAGGAAAGAAAATAAGAGGAAAATGAGTAGAAAGTAAAATGATTTGATGATTGTTTAGTTATACTAAAAGTGAACAGAAAATGAAAGGAAAGAATAAGCTATATTTAGTAAATGACATTTATACCCTTTCATAAAAATGATATATGCATACATGTATCACACAATATTAATTTAATATAACGGATTATTTTATGTACCAATAATGTAAATATAAATTATTTGCCACCTAATATTTTTCGGTACCGATAGATATATAGCTACTAGTATGTGGACCCGTGTCAAGCACGAGTTAGAATTTCGTCATATTTAAGGGATAAAATATTATGATTTATCAAGTGTCGGTTAAGTCTCAACAATATTGGATAAAAAGAGTAGAAGTTTCACAATAATTAAATGAAAAAATCATATACTTAAGCCTTAAAATTTTGGATGAAGATGCGGCTTTATTCTCACTTATGTGATTGCTCTTTGTCTATGTGATTGCTCTTTAAGCATCTAAAAATTGTTCATTGGCACCTATTGAACGGAAATTAACTACCATTCAATGCAAAACAATAGTTATTTGTCATTCGACATTTTTAAAATTAGTAAATTACTTTTTAAATCGGTTTAGCTGATTTAAAAAGTTTCATGAACGGTAATTAATTATTGTTGAGGGTATTTTGGTTAATTTAGGGTGTTTGTGAGCAATTGCTACATGGCAGTATGTTAATGTGTCGAGTGTCAGTCAAATTTTCACATTGGATGCAAGAGTAGATGTTGAGCAACATAAAAGTTAGATGGTTTACATATGTAATACCTTACAACTTTGGGTGAACATGTGATGTCAATCTCACTTAAGCTTAATGTGATAATACAATCCAATATAGCTCTCATTGAAGTGTTAGCATTAGGATGATTTATTGTTAGTTTTTAGGCATCATTAGTTTAATTTTTGGATGTCATTCGTTTTCATGCAATTTTTTTTATTCAACTTCTATCATTTCAAATTCCTTCCCATCTGATCTTTGGTGAGTTTTGACAATGGAGATATGTTCTACTAAGTTGTCAAAATACATACAATGAAATAATAATGAATGAATGAATCATGCGTTTTTAGATAATCAATTTTCATTTGATGAATAGTTTTGAGTTTACCATGACTTATCAGTTTAAATTTAAAATATTCAATTGTGTACGTATAATATAGTTTCTGCTTAATAGATCAACATGTTATTTTTTTAATTTATGTTTTGATTATGTGTGTATGAGTATGCAACATGTGTGAATGTGTGAATATATGAATGTTTGTAACCGAATACAACTAACTATATTGTCGTGTAGCACCGACATTAGTGATGGATCCGGCCTATTTGAATAGTGGGGCACTATATAAAAAAAATCTTGCTAACGAGTGTCCTAAGGCATTCTTTAAGGTTTCTTAATCAAGAAATTATTTTTTGAAAAAGTTTAACATTTCAATTTTCGATGCATGAAATGCACAATTTTTCATAAAAATTTACTATTTAAAGTTCTTAAAGAGAAAAAGTGCCCCTAGAGCACTCGTTAGCATTTCCCTATAAAAAATTGTCCTCTACTATTTTTTATATTATGAAAATTTTGAATGATTTTCTCATTTTCAATATCAATAAAAATATCTTTCTCTATATAAATAACTAAACAATTATTTAAATGACTATCTCCCACTCGATTTAACATTCAATTCTTGATAATATTCATATTACCAAGAAAGGATTTGATATATATAATGATAGGTGTGGACCAAGGGAGAAAATAATTTGTGATAAGTTTGGGCCATGAGGTCAAAATGTCAACTATTGGTATTATACTCCCTCCGTCCCTATATATAAGTACCTTTTTTTTTTCTGTCACGTTTCTTAAGAAAAATAGTTATTGCAATTACTGTGTCTATTTTGTGTGTTAACATTACCAAATTGTCCTTTGTTTGTATGTGTATTAAATTTGACTTTTCATATTTCAAGATAAGTTAGTAGTATTAATTAAGGGTGTTTAGGAAAGTAAAAAAAAATGCATCTAGCAATTTGAAAAGGGGTTTATATTTAAAAACAAATTTTTAGTCAAATGAGTGTTTATATATAGGGACGCAGGGAGTACTACTAAAAAAAGTGTTTCTAAATATTGTGTAGGCACAAACCCATAAATATAAAAACATGCATCTGTCCCTGCCGATATTTATGATCGAAGACGTGTTAGGACTTGGGACACATGTAAGTGTATGTTCAACAATGTCACGGGCACTGACATAGACACGCTACTCACATACACTTGCGATTAAATTAAATCATGTCATTTTCTCAAATTATTATTGTTGTCGATTGTGTTGGTGTCCATATTGTGTTTGGTGTATGTGTCTGCGCTTCATATTATTGTCCATTTTGGGATCTGACTTGTGCCTAAAAATATTGTGTTTTGACAACTGATGTATTTGAAAATGAGTCTTTCCCGAAGAAAATGATACAAACTGCACAATGTGATGTGGAAATATGCAAATGCAGCAACACCAACTTGTGTTGAACTCGGTATATACCAGATTGGCAACTTGTTCTAATCCAACTCTAGCAAAAAATCCTACATCTAATAGCATAAAACATTGTTTTTAGGAGACTTAGGTTTTAACATGGTATTAGAGGAAAGTTGAATTTCGGAACATGGAAAAATGGGCATATATGCATTGCTCAGGCTTTAAGGCAAAGAGCTTTTGTGTGAGGAAACATGTTACATATAGTTTAGAATTTGGATTATTTACCCTTTGGCTTTGAACTGAACCTTAGTCAAAATGAGTTTTTAATACTTGAGCCCTTGTTTCCCCTTTCTAACATCAGTGTTTTTGTGAACTTTTAGGTGTTCGATACTTGGAGAAAGCCGTCTTCAATTTTGACTACGGACAATACAAGTTAGTACTTCATGCACTTGATGAGCGTAAATGAGTTATCGAAAATGCACCACACCTATGCCATGCACTGCCGTGCATGACACCGTGTTTTAGCTGGTTTGAAGTAGTGTATTATTGGGCGGGCTTGAAAATGTACGATTTAGTCGCGGGAAGACAACTGCTGCACTTATCAAGATATTATTCCACAAAAGAATCCGTTGAGCTCTTTCCCACTCTAGCAAGAGAGGGAAAGGATAGAAGCCTAAGGGGTACAGTTGTTTATTATGATGGGCAGATGAATGATTCACGTCTTAATGTTGGAGTTGCTTGCACTGCTGCTTTAGCTGGTGCGGCAGTGCTGAACCATGCAGAAGTGGTATCCTTACTGAAGGACGATGCTGGACAACGGATAATTGGTGCACGAGTTCGAGATAATTTAACCGGTAACTTTCTTTTTAATTTCTAATTGTTACCTCACCCTCATCCCTCTGCACCCTCTGACCTAGGGTCTTGGATACACCTTTGCATTGTGGATACTTAGAAATAGTTCTTTTAATTACATTTGTTTGCTATTTTTTGAAATGCAGGTGAGGAGTTTGATACATATGCGAAAGTGATTGTGAATGCAAGCGGGCCATTTTGTGACGCTTTAAGGAAAATGGTCGACAAAAATGCAAAAGAAATGATTGCTCCTAGCAGTGGTGTACATATTACACTTCCTGATTACTATTCTCCTAAGGGAATGGGCTTAATTGTTCCTAAAACTCAGGATGGACGTGTTGTTTTCATGCTTCCATGGATGGGACGAACCATTGCTGGAACTACAGATTCTAGTACTACATATCTTCCAGAACCGCGTGAAGATGAAATACAATTTATATTGGATGCAATATCTGATTACCTTAACGTTAAGGTAAATTGTATCTGCCAATAGATGGTTTTTTAACTCATTATGTTTTCTCTTATTTTCTCAAGAGTTGGTATGGATAAAACACAGTTATGTTCTTTAATTCATGTAGCTAATCCCACCTAGTAGGAAAGGCTGTAATTTTTGTTGTTTTTTTTTTCCAACTTTTGTTATTTTAGTGTTTGTTTAGGATTTTTAATTTTTTTTTTGACTAAAACGAAAAGCTATTATGATTAACTTTTTCCAAAATCTATTATTTTTAAATTCGAAACAAACGCACCCTAAGAATTACAAGTTCTATGAGATATTGCCTTATTTGTAAGTATATGTTAGATTGTCTTAGGGAAAAGATTGGAAGAATTTGTTTCTTGTTTAATTATGTTTGTCATTTGATTCTTGATTAAATGCAAGCCAACTGATGCCGGTAAACTGCCAATCAATCTAGATGTCATTTTAATGTATCTATTGCATTTTCCGTCTTACATTGTTTGCTAACCAGGAGTAAATAACGATGGAAAAATTTTAGGTTCGCCGCACTGATGTACTTTCTGCTTGGAGTGGTATTCGCCCGTTAGCAGTGGATTCAACAGCGAAAAGTACTGAGAGTATCTCAAGGGATCATGTTGTCTGCAAGGATTACCCTGGTTTGGTCACCATCACTGGTGGCAAGTGGACTACCTATCGTAGGTAACGATTTAACGAATAACTTGTTGAAGTTTGTTGAGATGTGGTTGATAGGTTTTAGGGTTTAGGGTTTTTCGTTGGTAATTTTAGTTATTTTAGTTTACATCACACAAAAGTTTCTATGCAGATGAATATTGTGATGATCTCTGTGTTTCAGCATGGCAGAAGATGCTGTTAATGCCGCTATAACGTCTGGAAAGCTGACCCCCACAAATGGATGTGTGACCAACAATCTCTGCATCGTTGGTGGCGAAGGGTGGGAACCTTCTTCGTTTACAGTTCTTGCTCAACAGTATAAACGCATGAAAAATACACACAGTGGTAAAGTTGTTCATGGTGTAATGGACTCTGCTGCTGCCAAGCATTTGTCTCATGCATATGGAACATTGGCTGAGCGTGTGGCTGCCATTGCTCAGGTTTGCTTGTATTAATTGCTTTATATTTCATATTCTTATTTTCATTAAGCAACAAAACATTTACAGAAGCATCGTAGATAAAATGGACTGGCCTCACTAAGAAGATTACATCAGATGAAGAGTAGAATAATAATTTAAGGTTGAGGGAAACTAAAAAAATCCCACGTCGAACTCTAAAAATCGAGGCTTCACAGTACAGTTTAGTGACAGGTTAATGTGATTTTTTAGATCATGCTGTTGATTCTAAATAAAAAATCTAGTAAACCATAAAATTGACTTGAATCTGTATTTTGTATTTCAGAATGACAATTTGGGCAAGCGACTTGCCCATGGTTACCCTTATTTGGAGGCAGAGGTAGCCTACTGTGCTCGTAATGAATACTGTGAATCTGCTATCGACTTCATTGCGAGGAGGACTCGTCTTGCTTTCCTTGAAACTGATGCAGCAAGAAGGGCATTGCCTCGTGTGATCGAAATATTGGCAAATGAGCACAAATGGGACAATTCAAGGCAGAAGGAAGAGTTGCAGAAGGCTACAGATTTGTTGAAGACTTTTAAATCCTCAAAAAATGCCCAGTTTCATGATGGGAAGCACACTTAGTAAGTGCAATAAACAAGACATGTTTTATACATTAAATATATTGTACTTGCAATAGCAGCAAATAGTTCGATCTGGATCATCTCCAGCTTTGTTGTAATGCACTGATCAGAGTCGTCCATTTTCCATATTGTGTTGTTGATCATAAGCAAAATAATAAAATCAATAGTCAAGATCCGTTCAAATAGTTATCCAAGTTTTTGGTATAGACTAAAGTTGAGACAGTAAAACATTGTGGACCAATTTCTTTTTTACGAAGAGTTTATCAACACTCTCATATCGTCATGCAATATTACTTTTTTTTCATTCAATATCATGAGTAAGCTTATTTTGTAACCGCAATTTCAAAATAGTCGTAACATGCATGTTTGATTTGCATCTGACTTGAAAAGTTTACACCTATGATATTTGTCTCATTTTTTACGGGCAATTTTAACATGAAATTTAAGACAACAAGTTTACACAGATTAAAAATGTAGTTTATTATTTATGTAGATACTTAATGAATATAACAATACATTTGAACTTATTAACTATCAGTTAAACATAACTGATCACAAGTTTAAGTATCATTAACCATAATTTTTTATAGTGTTAAAATACATATATTAATCATCTACATTATATACAAATATATAATCAGTTAAAAGTCGTGGTCAATAATGGTTCGCAATCGTAGTTAATTTTGTTTAATAGATAGTTAATGAGATGCAATACATTATTATATTCATTAACACAACCGATAAGATAGAAAGGAACGCGAACACCTAAAATAATGATATAATTTGAACTAGTCAATTACAAGATTTTTCTGAATTTTTAACAATAAAAATTATTATAATTAAAACTATTGCTAATAATAATATGTGACAAGTCAGCTTAACATTTTTTTTAATAAAAAATGAAGAAATGATTAACTTGTACACGTATTAAGAGATAAAAGATATGAATGAGACAAAAAATAAATAAGATAAATGATTTGAACCAAAAAAAATTAAAAGACTAAGTGTTACAAATAAATAATATAAAAAACAATAAAATAATTTTTCCTATATTATTATGCTCTCTCCTTTTTAAAATGAATGTCATTTTAGCAAAAAAAATTGTTTTAAAATGAATGTCATTATCAGTTTCCAATGCAATAACAATTTTTTCTTTTCAATTGTATCCTTCCATTAATATTATATACACTACTTCAAAGTATTATTTTTCCTGATAAAAAAACAAACCAATAGTTAGTTAAGATAATTAATGCATTTTTTAATATATGCGTAGAAACCTAATAAATAACTAAGTATATAATTCTAATAATCAATCGCTAGTAACATTTATCATAAAAAAGCATAATTAATTTGTTTTCTGCATTACTTGTTCTTCTGCTTCCGGCCACACCTTTGTTCTGCTTGAATCCACAGCGTGAGTTGTTTTTGCTTGCTTTGATCTACACAAGCTTTTCTTTTTATTTTGCTTAGTTTCGTTTCGTATTGATTCTTCCCGGAGCCATACTTCATCGTCGGTACCAAAATTTAACAGATTAAAGAATGGAAGGGCAAAATCCGGCCACGCCCCATTGCTATGCCTTCTCGAGTGTTTTGTTCTCTTTTAAAACAAAAAATCATCAAATCAAAGTACATTAATTCATGCAATTGCAGCGATGTTTTTTTTCATTATTGCCGACTTATTGGGTTTGAGTTTTTCTTTGTTATTTAGGTTTTGAACAATCAAATTCATGGCTTTGGGAATAGTCACTAAAAGGTTGGGGAATAAACTTTTTCCAGCATTATCTTCCTCTTCCAGGCTTCTACATTCTCATGCCACCAGTTTCGGTTAGTTGCATTCAAATTTACATGTTTAAGTTAAAACAAATACTATTAACCTGTTTAGATTTGTGAAATTGCTTTGATTTACATTTTTCCATATAAATCTAGGTTTCAAACATGTAAACGAAGAAGAAAAGGCACGCATGGTTGGTGATGTATTTACAAGTGTTGCTAAAAACTATGACACCATGAATGATCTAATGAGTGCTGGGTTGCATAGACTGTGGAAAGAAAGGTTAAATTACCTATTCCATTCTATAAATAATTTATATTTTCTGTTTCAATTGATTAGATTTGTCCTATGTTGCACCGGTGTAGGATACTAACACGACATTGACACATGTTACATACAGTTTCTTCCATTTCTTTTTTAAATTATTACCGGTGTTTACCTATTAATGTCGTGTCTGTGTTAGTTCTTTATATGATTTGACGTTAATCTGTAGTTTCTGCTCAATTTCTCAGGCTAGTTTCCATGTTGAATCCTTTTCCTGGAATGAAGCATCTTGATGTGGCTGGTGGCACAGGTCTGCATCCTTCATACTCACCTTTAAACGTTATAGTTTCTAAAGAATATATAATGTTACTTTGAGTGGTGCAATTGAAATTGTTGTTGTACTTGTAGCAGTTAGATAAAAGGACTGATTAATATATGATAGCATGAGATATCAATAAATAAGGGTATTATTAGAAGAAGTAATCAATACTATCTTGAAACGTTAAAGTCACAAATAATTCGAAACGAGTCAATATTCTAAAAGTTACAGATAATATGTGATTGGAGTGCCAAGTTTCTGTGTATATAAGGTTAAAAAAATAAAAAATTTAAGCAAATTGGTGCAGTCTTGAAAGTTATGTAGAGTGTGGGTAAAAGAAGTGATGAAGTTTGGACTGGTCAGAGGGATATATAGTTCAAAAGGACGATCTGATGCTGTAAAATTCTCACCATGGGGAGGTCCAGTGAAAGGTTGGAACCATTTGTGAGGGTCTCTAGACTATCAGTTTTGCTTTCCATCTTCCTAGTCATACGATCCCTTTAATAGGGTCTAGCTGTATTTTTGTTTATCATAAAAGCTTTGTTCTGCTCGCCAATATTGCGTTAGTATGGAGAGACTTGAAGGGTACTGCTGCTGCTGCATCATATCATATAATCATTAATAAGCATAAGGATTTTTCTTGATTTTACAGGGGATGTTGCTTTTAGAATCTTGGATAACATAAACAGAGTTAAGCAGAGAGGGCTTCAAGACGGTTTTAACGATGTTCTAGAGGCAAAAACTCAGATATATGTATGTGACATTAACCCAAACATGTTGAATGTTGGCAAACAGCGGGCTGCCGAAAAAGGTAAATGAGAATGTCTTGGAATGCAACAATTGCTTCGAGCTTTTGTGAAGAATTTTGATTTAATTTATCTTCATTTGTTAGGAGTGAATGTTTTTCTGCTTGTTTTGATAGGTTATGGAGAAGAAGGTTCCCTTGTTTGGGTGGAGGGAAATGCTGAAAGCTTGAGTTTCCAAGATGATTCAATGGATGGTTACACTATTGCATTTGGGATAAGGAATGTTACACACATCGAGAAAGTTCTTAGTGAAGCTCATAGGTTGGTTTGCATTTTTTTACAAGATTGCTACGACTTGTACGATTTAGAAGCTAATGGCAATCAATTAAATTTGTGCTGATTTTACTGTTGTTTTTTTCATTTCTTTAACAGGGTATTGAAACATGGCGGCAGGTTCCTATGCCTTGAACTAAGCCATGTTAGTCTTCCTATATTTAAAGAACTGTGAGTATCATTATCTCTATTTTTGCAAGAATGATGTGAATTGGTGTTTGGCACGTTAAAATAAAGATAGAGACTGATGATATGCACATAAATCGTGTTTGAAAAATAAAATACAACTATAATAAAGCTCAACCCTTTAATTTGTATACCTTGTAAATAAAACATGATCGAAGTTTATATGGAACTTTTTCATCTCCTTGTTTACGTTCATACTTAAAATTTTGGACAAAAGAATTAAGAGGAAAACAACAAGATAGTGTCTCGGGGGACAATAAGAAACATATCAGTAATAAAAGTCCTTGGAAACAAGGGATAAGCAAAACGCTAGAGAGAATTGTGTGGAAAAAGATATATCTTTGCAAATTGAGGAATTCTCCAGCAACCAAATTAACTCATGAACTACATAAATTGCAGACTGCCATAGAATCATAGCCTTCTTCCATACTTGAATAGAATACAACTCTTTATGTTACTCTTCTCTTGCAGGTATGACTTATATTCTTTCTCAGTTATTCCACGCATAGGAGAGATGGTTGCTGGCGACCGGGAGTCCTATCAGTACTTAGTTGAGAGTATCCGGCGTTTTCCCCCACAGGTTATCAGTCTTCCTTCTATTGATAGCTGTGCTTATCTTTACTTCATTTTAGCTTTAGCCTGAAAGAAAAGGGTAGTCAAGTCTTCCTTTCCTGAACGGACCTATAGATTCTTCTGCACGATGCTTGGATACAGTTCAGTTCACTGCCAACATCTTTATATGCTTTTGTGAATAAAAGCCTAGAGTGAGGAAGATGGGTCCAGTTGGTTGATGATGACCTTCTCCTATGATATTCATTATTTAATTGAAACCCAAGAAAAGAGGCTTTTGTATAAGTTTTGCTAATCTCTCCCCAGTTTTTCACATTCAGCTGTAAGAGGAAGGATGCTCAGAGAATCTTTTGTCTTATTGTTTTCATAAAATTTATAATCGACCGCAGACAATGTTGAGATCAGATATACTCATTTTAGGCCCACTTTATCGTGTCAATTACAAATCTAAGTTAAATTATTGAACATGTAAAAACTAGTCACAGTCTGTAAGGCCTACCTTAATTGGCAATGACACG
>Ga0228711_1002038_pt1 | contig 30698 bp, 12 predicted proteins | sample MedpolnodulmetaG_2_FD_177996 | JGI IMG/M metagenome (GOLD analysis project Ga0228711, IMG submission 177996) | Root nodule microbial communities from Medicago polymorpha collected in Santa Monica, California, United States - brown nodules | ecosystem: Host-associated > Plants > Roots > Nodule... | reverse complement strand
GAAACTTAAAGGACCTATCTGAAACCTTATAAACTTAAAGGACCGATCCGAAACAAACTCGAAACTTAAAGGACCTATCTGAAACCTTAGAAACTTAAATGATCTATCTGAAACAAACTTGAAACTTAAAGGACCCGGAGAAGTATTTGGCTTAAAATATAATACAATTTTATTGGTTTCTTTCATATATGCAAAAATTTATTCAATGTAAATACAAAAGGTAGTCTAATTCTTTATAATAAAGAAAAAGTTTTTTTTTTTTTGGTTACAAAGAAAAAGTACTCTAATCATAGAGAATTTAATACTATAAATGAATTTTGATAGATAATTTTAATATTCCTATTTATACAAATTTTAATTAAGCTTAAAAGTACCCCTAAAAAAGACCAAGTTGGCTGTGGGGACGGAAAAAAAATATGACCAAGTCATTTATAGAGTACAAGAAAAAAGCAGCATTGCCACATGTTCATATAGGAGTAACCTTTGGTATATCCAACATTTACACACCTTTCTTTGATTAGTACTATCTAGTTTATTTGTCTGGTCCCCATTTCACATAAATCATGAACCTCTACCCTAAGTAGAAAAACAACTTTTTTTGCTTCATACCCTTTTGCTGGTGACAATCGGTTTTTGTTTCCTTTTGTCACCTTCTTGTTTCCTCTCCATTAGTAAAAAATTATCATAATTCAAAGTTGGATGAGGACACATTAAGGAACATCTTAACACATAGAATTGTGTTACATTGATCAAACCATATACTATTCTCTTGTTACTACAGAATTCACCATATACAAAAGAAATCAATCAAAAAGACAGAAAAAAAGAAAAAAAAGTGTTGGTCATTATTCATTAAAAAATTTGCAAAAATGAATGACTTATTCTCAAACTCCTTCAAAAAATACAGTGACTTGAAGGAGCAAGCCCAAATTGATGATGTAGAAGCAGGAAAAGAGAGTATCAACCTTGATAAATTCTTTGAGGATGTTGAGAATGTGAAAGAAGACATGAGGCTTGTTGAGAAGCTTTATAGAAAATTACAAGAGGCAAATGAAGAAAGCAAAATTGTCCACAATGCTAAAACAATGAAAGATCTTAGAGCAAGGATGGATAAAGATGTTGAACAGGTTCTCAAAAGAGTCAAAATCATTAAGGGTAAACTTGAAGCATTAGAACGTTCAAATGCCGCGAATAGAAACATTCCAGGGTGTGGTCCAGGTTCATCAGCAGATAGAACAAGAACTTCAGTGGTTAGTGGATTGGGAAAAAAACTCAAAGATATGATGGATGATTTTCAAGGGTTAAGAGCTAGAATGCAACAAGAGTACAAGGAAACAATTGAAAGAAGGTATTTTACAATAACTGGCGAGAAAGCTGATGAAGATACTATTGAGAATTTGATATCAAGTGGAGAAAGTGAAACTTTTATGCAAAGAGCAATTCAAGAACAAGGTAGGGGTCAGATTATGGACACAATATCTGAGATTCAAGAAAGACATGATGCTGTTAAGGAAATAGAGAAAAACTTGATTGAGTTGCATCAAGTATTTTTGGACATGGCAGCACTTGTTGAGTCACAAGGACAACAATTGAATAACATAGAGAGTCATGTTGCACATGCTAGTTCTTTTGTTAGAAGAGGTACTGAACAACTTCATGAGGCAAGAGAGCATCAAAAGGATTCAAGGAAATGGACTTGTTATGTCATACTTCTCGTTATTGTCCTCGTCATTGTGCTCCTGTTTCCATTGTTGATGTCAATTCTACCTCACTTGTTTCTGTCGTCATCTCGTCATTAAACAAAGTATCTTAGAGAGTATTAGATTTTATGCATTCTGAAATATCAATGGACATGCTGCATGAGCTAGCAGCAGAAAATGGGAATTTGTTTGTTGATGCCTTTTTCTTCAAGGCATTTCATGTTGCCAAACATATATTCAAGTGAACTATTCATGCAGCTAAACCAAGAAGTCACAGAACCATGTTTTTCTGATTTTTTTTGTTTTTGGATTTCCATGGAATTGTTATAATAGTGAGAACAAGTTCAAACATGACAACATTGTAATAGAAAGTTGACACAAGATTTCTGTAATCTTGATCAGCTTTTTTTCCCCCCTTCAATTTTCTCTTTTTATTCCTCAAGCCTGTTTACTTATAATGGTAGAAGAATATTGATATGCAGTATCTTTAAACATGATATTCTAACTCTGATAATCACGCATTGCTCACAAATCCATCATCTATGATAAATACGGTATACTTACGACACATTTTTAATGACTCGATGTTGAATGAGTGTCATAGAATTCGTATCTACAACGTAGTTATAAACAAAAAATGATAAAAAGTTGAGTATATCATAAGGTATACTATGGCAAAATTGCATTTCTGATCCTTCATCTTAATTTATTTTTGGCTTGGGATATTTTTAGATTTCATTTTGGTCCTCTAACTATAAAGTGTCTCAATTTAATCCCATAAATCTTCTGCCGTTTACTATTTTGGTTCTGTCTGTTAGTTTTTTTTTTTTCAAAAACAATTAACCCTCGTCCACATGTCATTTAAGATTGGTGATCAGGGGTTGGATTTGAAAAGTACACACGTATACAATGTGCTCACAACATATGATCATTTCTATTTTTCTTGGATTTTCCTAAAAATAAAAATTTAAAATAACCATCAATCTTCATCTTTTTATATATTCTTTTAAAAATTAAATATTTTCCAGAATTTTGTAGAAAATTTTTTGAAAACCTTTTTTTCGGAAAAAAAAAATCTGACTTTTTTTTTTAAATTTCGTAAAAAAATAATTATTTCTTCAATTTTGAAAAAGATTTTATAAAAATTATGGAATAATTTTTTTCAGATTTATAAAAATCTGTATTTTTTTAAAAAAATTGTATCCAAATTTTTAAAAATTAAAATATTTTCCAGAATTTTGTAGAAAAAAATTAAAAAAACCTTTTTTAAAAATCTTCATAATTTCGTAAAAAAATATTTTTTTTCCAAATTTTTTAATTTTGAAAAATATTTTATAAAAATTCTGGAATATTTTTTTTCCAGATTTTATAAAAATATAAAATAAAATTATCCAGATTTTTAAAAATTAAAATATTTCCCAGAATTTTGTAGAAAAAATATTCAAAAAACCTTTTTTTTTCGAAAATAAAATCTGACCTTTTTTTTAAAATTTCGTAAAAAAAATATATTTTATTTTGGAAAAGATTTTATAAAAATATATTTTTGGCTTAAAAAAATCAGGTGTTAATCATTCACGGTAGGCTACAATAAACCTACATGATCCAACGGTTTTCTATTAGAAAAATAGATCAAACAGTTAAAATTAAAAAAATTAATAGGTCTATGGTAGACCACCTGCAATGCTCTAACACCTTAGATATTTATGGTTAAAATGTAACGGATATGACCAAAAGAGGTAACAGCAAAAGACATAAGGGACCAAATTGAGACACTTTATAGTTAGGGGACCAAATTGAAATCCAAAAATAAGTTAAGGGACCAAAGCATGTATTAAGCCTTTATTTTTTCACTTTATTTTTATTTTCTTTTCAAGTAATTCATTTTTATTTGTAAATGTTTACGAATTTAAATGATATGTTAGTTTGAAATTACATGTTACCGTTTTTTAACAAAAGGAAAAGAAAAGCAACCGAAAAACTAAAACTAAAACCAAGTGCTAGTCACTCTCAAAGCATCTACCAAGAGAATGTGATATAGAGGCAAGGGACAAATGCTAAAGAACCACCATGCCTTAAAGGCAGCCGCTCAATGTTTAGCCAACCAATCCGCACGAAATTTATCTTCCCGCAAAGTATGAAGAGAATTCAAATGTCATTCCAAATCACGAAACCTCCTAATATGCTTCACCAAGGGAGTGAAAGGGTCATATTCAAGGTGCATTCAAAGATAAGATTTAAAACTATTTGAGAATCCAACTTGACATGTCAATGGCTCTTGTACCAAGCATATTGTAAACCGAAGACTGAGACAAAAGTTTTGCATTACCATCGGTTGTTGTACCCCAACAGCCACGAAACCCTCCATGCCACTCGCCATTTTTTTTTTATTGAATGGCAAAGATATATATAAACACAAGAAAAAGCCAGCTAAAAAAGCTGTAGAAGATACACCTAAGGAGCCGCCCAAACGACGCTCAAAATCCCACGGATAACCACCACTAGCTCAACACACGAGCCAGACGGAAGCAACCACGAGAACCACGAAAAAAGAACCACCAAACAACACAAACAAGGTCAGATACAACAAAAAACCAAAACAAAACCACCACCAGAGAGGCCAAAGCACAACCCGCCAAAGACGGGATGCCCAGAAAGAATTTATTGAGCCATTCGCCACTCGCCATTGACTACACTATTCGGAGGCTCTCATGCCAACCTATTTTTTGAGCCGATTTTAGGATCAAACTACAACCCAAGAATTTATTTATCATCAACAAATTGTTTGAAATATATTAAAAAGTAAATTTCTGTTTTTATTAACTAAAAGGAATTATTGACTTGTTGAAAAACTTAACAATCCCTTATAGGGTTTACATTTCACAATTTAGTGCTTATGTCAATTATGTTTCTAAAGTTTTGATGTTTCTCAAAATATTCCAGCCAATGGAATATATAATCAACATCGTAAATTTGGTGGCAATCAAAATCTATAGTTTCTCTTATGAATCATGGAATTACATGGATGATGATCGGCAAGAAATAGAGCAAAAAATACTCATGAAGAAGATACTCATTAAGATTCATATTGAAAGAATATAGATTGATAAAAAAAAAAAGAGTAATAACAATACAATAAAGATACTTATTTATATAATAAAGATACTTATAACCGCCCAACTAACTCCAATTGAATAATAGTTCCCTATGGGAATTCGCCTTAAACTACGGATAACAAAGAGGGTTGACTTTTGTTGTATGATAAAATTAGATAAAGGAAAATGTTATTTATAGCGAAAGTTGTTCACGCGAAATTGTCCCGACATGTATTCCACTCAGGTTTTAATTGTTGACTTTCCCTTGTTTTCCACCAGCAGTCTGTGATTTCCGCAAAACTCTCTCTTGTTATTGGCTAATGTTTCTTTCGGAACAATTTCGAGACAATTCTATTTGCCCGATATAGCAATGTTGTTAGATAAAATAAGTTGATAAAATCAATTGTTGTCATTTCATAAATGATCTAATCACATTATTTTACGGCGTCTTTATAATGTTTATAAAAGAAAATTTACAATTATAATTTGGATATTCAAAAACCAATCAAAATTACCTACAAAGATTTTTTTTAATAATTCAGTTAGATCAAATTGATCCACATGTGATATTATTAACTTTGCAATCAAATAGTTTTGTCTCAAAACTGCACCACAAGCATTCATAATAAGAAAATTATTGACGGGCGTCTCATTCACATAACGTGAACTAATAGTACACTTGAAAACACATATTTCTAAGGTGGGATTTGTACAAGATTATGTTTCGGATCTTATTATCACAAATGTGAACTAAAAATACTTTTTTACCCACCTAAAGAAACCGTACATTTCTAAATGCTAATTGTATTTTTTACAAAAATGCATTAAAAAGATTTACTTTGATATATTAATTTTTTTCATTTAAGAAACTAATTATGAACGTCTATGGCATTAGTAGATTAGTTAAGTTGAAATATTTAGGGACTTTCGTGATATTATTGTGCGGAGAGTGAAACTAATTATGAATGTATTACATGGAAAACCATTGTTGTGCCAAAAATAATGACAACTCAATGTGACTAAAGAAATGTTGGAACACTAGTTGAATCTAGTGAGAAATTGGATAAGGAAAAAACACAATGTAAGAACTAGTGTATGTGTGTGACTTAAAAATGTTCCACATCGGTGAGCCACACCAACTAGCAAGTGTTTATATAAGGGTAGAGTGACCTCCAAGGGTGTGCCCTTGGGGTACTCGCTTTTGTGAATGGGTGAGCGTTTACAAAAACATATATATTGCGTGCGACGACGACGACGCTGCCGTCCGACCGGCCGGGCCGGGCCTGGGCCTGGGCTAGTCATTATCTGAAAGCGCTGCGCGTAACAAATAAACTTGGTACCAATCCAAAACGCATATCCAGAATTTTCATTAAGAAACAAAACGCGTTTACTTGAGGATTAAGCCGACTTAATCCCCAAGTCACTCGTTTTTTGTTACTAACTCTCCCTATAAAAGGAGAGCTCGCCCCACTCATTCTTCACACCGAAATTCACAGTTGATGCTTCTTGTGTTTTTCCTCTCTTCTCCCTTCGACTTGTGTTAACGAGTCATTCTTCTGCATCTACTCTTTTCTGTCCCTTTTTGTTTCGAATAGAGCGGCTACGCACCGTATTGAGTGGTCTTAATCAAACGATTAAGCCATACTTTGAGGTGTATATCTCGAGCGATTATATACTGTGCAGTGTGTAATCGTAACAGTGATCTGGGCTGTTTTATCCTGGAGACGGCGTGGTTGTTAGTCTACCTTGCACCAACTTGAGTAGTGCCGCGAAACGTCTTAAAGAAAGCGACCTGGTCGTGACTCACCCGGTAATTCCTTTGATAGTAGTTCTTATTTTAAAACACAAAACAACAAGAAATGATGATGCTAGAGACCAAAATGACTAACAAAAGGATTTAAGAAGATTTAAATTATTTCTTTCTTTCGGAAACCATTATGACACCTTATTTCACTTTAAGGGACAAAGTTGCTATGATTTTACTAAAGTCACATTCTTATTTGTTTAGATCTGAGTCAGAAAAATACCTAACTCCTATTTACTCCTAACTCATATTTACTCATAAGCTTGAAGTATCCTAACTTCTGAAAGTTCATGTCAATATAGAACATGGGAAATGCAACATATGATCTGTAACTTTTGCAAAATCACGGTAGTTTATAGTAATTTTCAAATTTCATTGCATCAAGGATGGCATTAAAACGAATGTTTAGTCTTTAAAATTGTGTCGCATTGGAACATCCTAAAGCCTAAGCTGCACGGCCTCTTTGTGGAGCTAGTGATTTTTGTTGTGAAAAACATAGTAATCTAATCTAGTACTACTAATATATAAGCCAATCATTGAATAGCTAATGATTTTAATTTCCACACTAAATTCATGATGGCAATTATTATACATTTGATCATTGATATTTCCATGTCACAGGTTGGGAATGATGAAACCTATTGAGTAAATTAAGGAAAGAAAAAGACAAACAAGTACAGACTCTAGTTTAAGTAAAATTTTCACCCATGCCAAAAAAAGTACATAGAAACTAAACCAAACAACTAAAGAAACAAACCCAGATATCTCAAAACTTTTTCCCTTGCTACAAAGTAAAACAATACTACTAATTTGTAATATTCTACCTTAAAAATATGCAAACTTTCACCAAATAAACCAATTCATCTCCAAAAGAAGAACAATAAATTACCAACATAAAAAATAAATTTAAAGAAAAAAAGACAGAAACAAATGTATTTACAATCATACCCTCACTCAATCATGTACCTAGTACCCATCTTGGCCAACCTTGCAATGCATTCCACCATTTTGGTTTTCTCTTCAAAATCTTTTTGTCAAATCTCTCAACAATGGCATAGAGAACTTGAGCAAAGTTATCAACCATTTCTCTTTGGTGCTTGTCTTTGCAAAGCTTAACCTCCATGTGTGATACTCAATGAATGATAATAATAATATTACAGTTACATCACATATAGTACTATGAGTGAGGATTGGAGAAGAGTACGGGACACGCACATGAAAGGATCCTTATCATGATGAACAAAGATCACTCACATGATTCATTGAGACAAAGAAAATGGATCTAACATAACATGATTAAATAAATATAAAGGCATTGAAGGACATGAAGAGTGGTTAGTTACATTACATAATGACCAAAAAGTGTGTAGATTCAAACTTTTTGTCACATAAAGCATGTAGTGAACATAACATGGATTTGCCATTCTAGGGTTTCTCTAAAATCTAATTATGTTTTTGTTTTTTTCAACATGGTAACAAATAAAAGAATGATGAGGAAGTCATGAAAATAAAACTACTAAGAACTAAGAAGAAATATAAAGAATAATAAGAAGAATAGTAGTAGTTAGATATGTTAGATGGATGAAATGGAATGAATGAAAAGAAAGGAGAGAGAGAAGAGAAAGATGGATTTGAATCAATGGATATGATGTGAGTTGAGTGGCGTGGTTCAATTACATTACATTACACAGAGAAGGGTTGCGTGTGGCCGTCATGAAAATTATTATTGCTGCTTACGGCATCGACGTGTAGCAGTTGAAAAAGCTACCACCTTCTCTTCTTTGTTTTTCTTTATTCTTTATTATTATTATTATATGCTGTCATTCCCACACCCTCTTCTCAAAATAAGTTAAACCAATTTACGTACTATTACTATTTTAAATAGTCAAATGCATTTTTATTTTACTCCGTAGTTCTTTGACTAATGTCACTCTTTAATTAAATTTAAGATTAATAGCGATTTTAGTCCTTGAATGTATAAATAATAGTCATAATAATCTCTTAATGTATTGAAATTATAAAATAGTCTTTGATTATGCACTTTGTTAGTCATTAACATTACAATATGAAAAATGCTAAATCTCCCGACAGAATAGGTCCTGAAACCTTCCCGACTTGTATTTCTCTCTCTTCCGTGTATTTTGTAAAAGCAGGATTTTGATTGGTTGGTGTTCATTCGGGATAACCTCGGGATGATTTCCTTCCCGTTAAATAGCAAAGCTCTTACAATATTGCGTTAATATTGTCATATATTAGTTCTTCAATATACTTACTTATTTTGTGGTGTATGCGCATATGCGGGTTAGATGTGACTTGACTTTAGATTAAAATAAAAGAGAGAAAGTAGAAAAGTATGAAGAAACATGGAGGGAAAAAATGAGAGGAAAAAAGAAGAAAATATAAGATACAAAGAAAAAGATTTTCTTCTTAAAGGTTAAGAACCCCACTTCGTGAGCTTAATTCAATTGAAAGGGATAATACATAATATATGCAAGGTATATGGTTCGAATCTCAAACACCACCAACAAAAGGTTAAGAACCCCAACACAATATGATGTGTAATAGGAACACTATGATTGTATTTCATGCACAATCCATGAAATTGGTGGTAGATTTAGTAGAATTATATTGTGGAGGAGATAGTACTTCATGCACATGTGATCAATTAATTTCCGCTCTACTAAAATATGATATGATATTGGAAATATAATGTTGGTTAAACCAAACAATATAATCACTCGATTGGCTTAACTTTACTTGATATGTGAAAGCCTAAAACCAATGTTGAAAAATGATTAGTCAATAGAAGTGTGGGTGTTAAATCACGCACATTCGAAAAAAGTTTAACTACACAGCCTCGTACAGAAAGGCCTAAGAAAAAAAAAGTCATGGAATAGATTTAGATCATATAAGAGTTGAGATCCACTCCATTTCCTACAATAAAGCATTTTCACCCATGATTAATGATCATGCAAACGTTTCTTCTTGGAGCCATAGTGAAGATATAAATTCTTCCAGCCTACCATGAGAAAAAATTAATGAGGGGTTTAAGGATCTTCCGTTGACTATTTTGAACTTTCCACTCATGCATTCTGCAAATCAGTTCAAGTATATGTAACACTCTATACGACAAGTATACATGTACATTATTATTTCATGCATTTTCAAATCAGTTCAAGTATATGGAACATTGTTATACGACAAGTATACATGTACTTTATTACTTTTAGTAGATATATATTTTGTATAAAGATGTTTTATCTATATATTAGAGGTTCTCCCAAATATTTGCGAGTGGATGATTATGTGATCAATCTAGGAAGTTGCCATTGTTTGTTACATGTTAGTGTATTATTAATTAGTTATTGAAAAATGTGATGAGAAGGAAGAAACATGCACATGTGAGGTAAATGGTAGCGATTTTAAGAAATAGATGACGTTAAGAGGGAAAAGTTTTGGGGGTTCACTTTTCTTCATAATATAAAATTCTTTTTATTTGGGGAACTAAAAAATTGTATTTGAAGAAAGGTTTAAGGGTTTTTGTTTGGAGTGTTTACACGAATTCTTCAAAATAAATCTCTGTAGTGATAATATTCTTAAAATTAAAAATATATTACAAAAAATGACCATGTAAAAATGAGTTTGAGTTTAAAAATAAAAGGAAGAGAAACACAGGAAGAAAAACATGAAAGGAATTAGACAGAAAAGAGGAAGAAGAGGAAGAAAGGGGTGACAGTAATGGTTGAAAATTTAAAATGACACATGTTAGAGAAAGTTCATAAGTCTCATCCTAGAGATTTTTTTTTTCAAGGGAAGTCTCATCCTAGAGATAAAGACTGCCGAGTTTGTGTGACAAGTAAATGAAACTTTAGTGTATAATTTGAAAAAGGATAATGCTTAATCTCGCGAAGTTAAGCATCACGAGAATATCACGATGTGGCACAGCAACTCCTTTTTTTTTTTTATATCATTTTTGCCCTATGTGTTTCTTCCAATCTTGGTCTTTTGCTATCCCACAGCTTCCACCCACTTCATATTTCTTTGCATGGCACTATGTGAATCACTTGTTCTCTCTCCACTTCATCTATGTGATATACTCATGAAAGTGTATTAACAATAGTCTCAAGATAAATGGATGATATATATTTTTCACATCCATGAGCGGTGATGGTGATTTCTTTTGAATTGTCGGAATAAACACCTTTAGTTGTATTAAGAACGTATTGTTTAATGTTATTTTAGAAAGAAAAAGCACATTCGTGAAATTCTCGTGGGATACTATGTCGCGATAAATAGCATTGCCCTTTGAAAAATAGTATAGTTTGAATTTTTATTTTTGATAAAAAAGAGTAATTAAAATATTACCATGTTAAAATCAAACTTTCCTTTTATGTGTTAACCCTTTAACTTTGTCGGAGAAGGAATCTTGATTATTCGTAATTACACTAGAAGACAAGTAAAATTTGATAAAAAATTATTCTCCTAAAAAATTCGTGATCACCTCACCATTTTAACACTTTGTTATAAATTCAAGCAATTCAAAGACAAAGCAAATTATAGTTTCTTATTTTATGGTATAATATATGCGACTAATCCCTTCAAGATATTTGAAATCCATTTCAGGGGTTGACCTCAACAAACATATTTTTTCATACGCATCGGTCATATATTGAATCCTAAGTCAAATAATTAAGAAAGTATTTGTCATTTAACTTGTTAACTTTTATATATTATTATGTGTTTAATTTCTTTGAATATGTGATGGAATGATAGAAGACTTGGATTCAACAACCGGATGAGACTTCAATTTGCTTTGTAGTCCAATCTAGATCAAGTGAGGATGGTTGCTCAATATGCTCATCAAATTGCTCAACCAATCACATTGTAACTGCCAGTCATTTTTTTTTTTTGTATAAACCCCGATCGAGTCGTAACTTTCGATCAATTTATTTTCAAAAATATAAAATAAAAAATATTTTATTATTTCTTTTTATTTTTCAATCTTAAAAAAATTGAGAAAAGGAAAATATTTTTACTTTCTACTATCGTGTCATTTAAGAAATAATTTCAAAATTCGGATTTCTTTTTTTAAAAACTTAAATTCAGATTTCCTAAAAGAATGTCGTGGATACACTTATTAGCAAGTCTCAAAGGTTAAAAGTAAATTGATTGTTGAAACATAACTTCTTTCTCATATCTCCGGCACCGCTGCAACACTACAACCGCTGCTAAATAAGACACAACACAACAAATATACAAGAATAAAAATGAGAGAGAAGAATGTGGAGAAGAAAAAGTTCCTCACATACTATAATTTTTCTTAAAGGTCCATTTGTAATAGAGATACAATGGTTTCCGATTTGTGTTCAATTCATGTAATTTTTTATAATTAATATATAGGGTATCATACACGAATAAAATTTAGTGAACACCTTGTAGAAAAACAACAAAATTGAGATCTGAATTAAAATTGAAATAAAACATAAAAAATAATATATTGAAGTATAGCTACATGTTAGCGCAGTAAAAAAATTGGACAGACGGGTACGCTCGACGCTAGTGATAACTAAAGCATAATCTTGTAAATGAAAGGAAAATATGCAAAGGAAATTGAAAGGAATTGTAGAAATGTCACATTCGTACAACAGGAGGTTGTCTCTTGTATGCTTCCAGTCTAGTTTGGAGAGTTCCAATCCGTTTGAGACTTTGAGTCATTTCTCATTGGTCTTACCGACCATTTGCTACAGAATTAACCCCTAAAGAATCAAGCGTCTTTGCAAAATTAACTCTTTAGTAATTTTTCACATATTTTAATTTTATTTTGGGTTGTTTCATATTTTATAATAGGGTTTAAAATTACATGTTGATGAAATTGTGAATAAAAAATAGCGAAAAATATGTATTCAATTTTTTATTATATTAAAATAGATCTGTGATACTATTTTTTTTTTAGAAATGTGTTAGATTATTAGAAATAAAAAAAAATTAAGGGAGTAAAGTGTAAATTTTATGTAATTCAAGCTTCTCTTAGGGGAGGAGAGTGAAAAGTTTTATAATACATTTTGAATAAGAGTGAAGGGGAGTGTATCTTTTAATATAAGAGGGAATGAGAATGTAATTCAAACATCTTATAGAGGAGGGAGTGTAATTTACTCTAAATATTCCTCTTCATAAAAAGCTTTCAACCGAAAGTGGTAGTTGCAAATATTTCTCGCACAAACTATCCAATATTCTTACGCAATCAATTGGTAGTATAACATTTTATTTGAAAGGATGGCATCAATTTTATACTGAATTTGGAGATCATGGAATGACAATATGTCTTCTATTAAAATTTGAACGTGTTATTACATTATCAATTTTCATAAAAAAAAATTACTACGGAGTATGGAAATCACAAAATTTAAAATGTCCGATGTGACTTGGGGAATCTTGAAAGCCAATTAAGCGATGTCTCAATTACATAATTCACTTGTTATGAACCAACTTTTCATTGTGTTTTCTTTCCCCATGTCAACTATAAGTCTGTTGAGTGCAATTCAAATCCATGTTAATATGAATTCAATCTTGTTTAGTGATGAAGAAATGAAATTGCAAAGAAACTGAAACAAAACAAATAATGTAAGGGTTAAGAATCTGAAACAACACGTTAACACAACTTTTTGCCATTCAATTATGGTTTAAAATCTCAAAATATATTTCAAATTAATTAATTATCTTAAATAAAAAAATATTAATTTAACATTGTTCTTGTTCAAATAATTAAAAAATAAATTGTTGCAAAAAAATAATAATATCAAAGGACATTTACCTATTACTGTATCGTTCATATTTGTGTGAGTTCCTCCTTGATGCCTTCTCTTTATATTAACACCCGAAACCGCTAACTGTGAGTTGTCTTGACTCCATACTAGAGTGTAAACATAAAGTAAAAAAGTAAAATTGAGAAGAAGAAAAAAAACCTGCATTGAAAACATTGTAGACTTGAATGAGAAATTCACTTCCCAAACAACTATGCACAATTACATGAATTGAACACAAATAGGAAACCATTGTATCTCTCTTTGCTATTATTACAAATGGACCTTTAAGAAAAATTATAGTATGTGAGGAACTTTTTCTTCTCCACATTCTTCTCTCTCATTTTTATTCTTGTATATTTGTTGTGTTGTGTCTTATTCAGCAGCGGTTGTAGTGTGGCAGCGGTGCCGGTTGTATCTATGAGAAAGGTAGCAGTTTTGTTTTTTGAATAACCGGTTACTTGAGATAGTTATTAAACTTGTAAGGGCATTTTAGTATTAAAAAAAAAGCTACACCAGAAGAAAAATATTGCCTTTATTAACACGGCTATTAACACCTTTATCTCTTTAATCAAAATCACATAGACATGGAACTTCATGGAGGGACCTTGAATGGGATTTTGACGCAATGCAGTGAATCAGAGTAACAAATGAGGTCAATAAAATTCAAGTCTTTAGCAAGCAGAAGACCCTTGTAAATAACATATAATTCAGCAAACAAGATGTCAGAAGAACCATGAATGTAGCTGAAAAAACGTAATAAGTATAAACCTGCGTCATTACATAAAACTTCACTGTAACGAACCCTAACCAGAGATCCAAGGCCACTACCATCAACATTAAGGATGAGATTAGAGAGATTATTATTGTTCCCCTCGATGAATCTCTAAGTTGGAGCACCTTGTTTAGTTGGAAAGAATAAATTGAAAAAAGTTTTAAATTTGTTTTTAAATTTAGGGTTAAATATGTTTTTGGTTCCTATAAAATTGCGACCTTTTAAGTTTAGTCTTCACTTAATTTTAATAGTTATTTTAGTCTCTAATTTTTTTTTCTACATCCAATATTAATCCCTCCTCAATTCAAATTTGTTTAATTTATGCTTAAACTCTTGAGTTTTTAACAATTTTTTGCAGACGTGTTAAGAACAATACTAAAAGTTCCTCTGCAAAAAATTGTTACAAAATTTGATTTCTACGTCCAGATTTTGTTAATTTTATCTTTAAGCTTTGCCGTTTTAAAAAATTCATATTTAATTCGTTTAATGTTAAAAATTCTAAATTTTAGTAAATGAACATTTTATTGTATTTTAAACTTATCTAAAAAAAATCGTTCAAAAATATAAGAGTTTAAGGATAATTAAATAAACTTTATTGTAACAGGGACTAAAATTAGAAGTAATTAAAAAACCTATTAAAATTAAGTAAGGATTAAAGTTATAAGTTGCAAATCAATCATCATTTTCAAAATCCATTAGACTGCCATTGAGGTGAATAGTTGATAGATAGAAGAGAAAATTGAAGAAAAGAAAACCTGGAATTGGGAGAACTTGCATTCCCATTCTTGGAGGTAAGTAAGATTTGGGCTTTTCTTTGAATATTGAGTTGGGCCGGCCACGAAGGTTTTAATTTATTTGAATTATCAAATCCTAGCTTTTCCTGAAATCCATTCATCTATGGCGGCTGCGATTTCATCTGATCTCTACCCAACAGAAGACGATCTCGTCTACGAAGAAGAACTTCTTCGCAACCCCTTCAGTCTCAAACTATGGTGGCGTTACCTAATCGCACGTTCCGATTCACCTTTCAAAAAGCGCTTTATCATCTACGAACGCGCTCTAAAAGCACTTCCTGGAAGCTATAAGCTCTGGCACGCTTACCTTCGTGAACGCCTCGAAATCGTTCGAAGCCTCCCAATCACTCATTCCCAATTTGAAACGCTCAATAACACTTTTGAACGTGCTCTTGTTACTATGCATAAAATGCCTAGGGTTTGGATTATGTATCTTCAAACCCTAACTCAACAGAAGCTTGTTACGCGTACGCGACGAACTTTTGATAGAGCTTTATGTGCACTTCCTGTGACACAGCATGATCGAATTTGGGAGTATTATTTGTTTTTCGTTAGTCAAAAGGGAATTCCAATTGAAACCTCACTTAGGGTTTATCGTAGGTATTTGCAGTATGATCCAAATCATATTGAGGATTTTATCGAGTTTTTGATTAATTCTAGTCTTTGGCAAGAGTCTGCTGAGAGATTGGCGTCTGTTTTGAATGATGATAAATTTTATTCGATCAAGGGAAAGACGAAACATAGGCTTTGGTTGGAGTTGTGTGATTTGCTGACTAGGCATGCGAATGAGGTGTCCGGGTTGAATGTGGATGCAATTATTAGGGGTGGGATTAGGAAGTTTTCGGATGAGGTTGGTCGGTTGTGGACTTCACTTGCTGAGTATTATATTAGGAGGGGTTTGCATGAGAAGGCTAGAGATGTGTTTGAGGAGGGTATGTCGACTGTTATTACTGTGAGGGATTTTAGTGTTATATTTGATTCGTACTTGCAATTTGAAGAGAGCATGCTTGCTTATAAGATGGAGGATATGGATATGAGTGACGAAGAAGATGAAGAAAATGAAGATGGGATGAAAGAGAAGGAAGATGAGGAGGAGGATGTAGATGTTCGTTTCAAATTTGATGTGGATGTTGACAAGAAGGAATTTGTGAAGGAATTTAAGAAGAAGGTTTTATCTGGGTTTTGGCTGAATGACAAGAATGACATTGACTTGAGATTGGCCCGGTTTGACTACCTAATGGAGAGGAGGCCTGAATTGGCTAATAGTGTGCTTTTGCGTCAAAACCCACATAATGTTGAACAGTGGCATCGGAGGGTGAAGCTTTTTGAGGGTAATCCGACTAAGCAGATTCTCACTTACACAGAGGCTGTGAGGACTGTTGATCCCATGAAGGCAGTGGGAAGACCTCATACGTTATGGGTGGCTTTTGCAAAGCTTTACGAGGAGCACAATGATCTTGCCAATGCTCGAGTTATTTTTGACAAGGCAGTGCAGGTGAACTACAAAACTGTGGACAATCTGGCTAGTGTTTGGTGTGAGTGGGCTGAAATAGAGTTGAAACATGAGAATTTCAAAGGAGCACTTGACCTAATGAGGCGGGCTACAGCAGAGCCATCAGTTGAGGTCAAACGAAAAGGTAATCTTAGTTCAACATGTTCCCATTTTATTTTTCACAATATGCTCTATTTTTTAGTTTTTTTTTTGGGTGTGTTTGTTGAATGGAGTTAACTAACTGTTGAATTTATATTCTGCTTTACTTTTAGTGGCTGCTGATGGGAATCAACCAGTTCAGATGAAGCTACATAAATCTTTGAGATTGTGGACCTTTTATGTTGATTTGGAGGAAAGTCTAGGTAGTTTGGAGTCTACTCGGGAAGTTTATGAACGGATTTTGGATTTACGAATAGCCACACCACAAATAATAATCAATTATGCATACTTTCTGGAGGTATGGAGCAACACAATTTTTTAAGTACAATATCTCTTTTGGATTTTACTCTGATGGTTTTGGCTCATTGACATATTGGTTAAATGATTTTGATTTATGTAGGAACACAAATACTTTGAAGATGCTTTTAAGGTTTATGAAAGGGGAGTCAAGATATTCAAGTACCCACATGTTAAAGATATTTGGGTCACATATCTGTCTAAATTTGTGAAGAGATATGGAAGGACAAAATTGGAGAGAGCAAGAGAGCTGTTTGAGAACGCGGTTGAAACGGTACGTGCTTTTATTTTTCTTCTGTTGCTCATCTTTAAGCGTTCATGAAGTTGCTGTTTCTTTTTAAATTTTACATTGATGATCTGAGAGCTGGATTATGTTTGAAGTGTGTCAAATATAACAAATCTTATTCCTTGATATTTTCTATATGACCCATCATCAATTTTCTGCTTTTCATTGTAATTCTAATATTTTGTATGGTTGTAGTGTGCACTACTAAAGTTGATGAACCTGAAAACATTAGTTATTTTAACATAAAGCATTGGATTAGATTGAATGAATTGATGTGGATTACATAGAGAAGTTGATGTAAGTTAATGCTGATACAGTGTCTTCTTTACTCTCCGGTTCATACAATTCAACATAATATTTTAAACGTGTTAAGCAGCATTTAGACAGTGAATATGGATGCTATCATTTTTCCTTCAACTATTCTTTGTAATTTCAATCTCACATCCGATTTCTTATGTTAGAGCTTGAATTCTTGTGATACACATCACAACTGAGGCGAGCTCTAATCTTGATGAGTCACAATTTTGCATCACAAGCTCGTTTTCCTTTGGCCTTTGCATTCTGTTAGAGTAAATTCCATTTTGTCAGTCTTCGCCGTTAGTTACATGAGAGAGAGAAAGTGGAGTTGGTTATATAAAGGAATGAGAATTGAGAGTGAGGGATATCTTTGATCATTTTGTTCAGTTAGAAACCTTAGGGATTAGGCAGAGAGAGAGAAATGTCTCTTCTCTGAGGAGCTTTTGCTCTGGGGTTACAGGGGTTTTCTTCTGTAATACATCTAATACAGTTTATTTCTTTGTGTGAAATCGGGTCTCTATCATCAAATAATCAGATTTCTACTTTTAACCCAAACCAACTAATAAACAAATGTGTTAAACATAAATCATTCTGCTCCTAAATTCTTTTTAATCAACAGATCAAATGAAAGTCTAGATTAAGCTCATCATATCTCAAAATCAATATTTTCTGTGACTTCATTCTTGCTATGATCCCCGTGATAGCCTCAATTATAGAACAACAGGCTACCATATACGTAGTGACTATATATTGGAGTTGTATTCTGATTTCGTCCAACAGTTTTACAATTTGAGAAATGAAAACTACGTTAAATTACTCATGATGAAATCTGGAAATAGTTATGCTTATCGTAAGCTAGAAGTCTCAAGTGTCGATATACACCAGATTTCCATTAATATATTCACCTCATGATTATTTTCTTCATTTCAGTATATATTCTTTATCACAGTAAGCAGGTTTTCTCACCATACTTCTTCTATCTATATATACATATGTGGGTGTGTGTAAAAAATTAGCAAAATATGTGCTAGTCATGCCAAAACTAAGTATAAATAACACAAGGATAGAAAGTAATAACATATATCATAACTCATCAAAACTAGTACTACTTTCTCCTGCATTTGTTATCACCAAAATATAGGGTATAAAAACAGCATCTCTGTAAGGGTTTTGATCAAGATAATTTAATAACAAAATCGAGTTTTAAGAAGCAGATGATGGTGGTTGTTGATTATTCCTTAGGACTTGTAATGATCTATGCTCACTTGGCATATGATCCGTAAGATTAGGTAATGGCGGCTTTTATAAAGCCAAAGATGGGTAATTGAATATATGCATAGAAACATATTGAACCAGGTTTCATCTTCTTTTTATCTGTTCTTTCTGGAGTTGCTATTACTTGAAAATAGCCTTTCTCCTTCATAGTCACATGATCATATCATAATGTTTGAGCTTGAATTCTAGCTCAAGAGAATGTTTCTCTGGTATGTTGGTATATGAATATGATGTTGAAACAATAGCAATTCGTATGATGCCTGAAACTATATTTTCTCTTTTCTTATTTCATTTTTCATTTCACTAGATATATTGGTTAGAGTTAAAAGAAGCAAGCTTAAGAATTTCTTGGGGATTCTAAGCAATATGTGATTGTGGAATCTCAATTCACTCTGTCTCTCCCCCTCGCGTAACATATTAATTTTTTTAAATGAGTTCTATCTGCATTATTTTATCTATTAGCCAAACCTTTTCCCTCAAAAGATCTTGTCATAGAATAACTACGTGATATGTTTGATGTCTTAGCCAAGATAAAGAATTGTTCTTTGATGGGTTTTTATTTATTTGTTTATTCAAAGCTTGCCACTTGCATATTAAATACACAACTTATTTGGATGTTTGCAATCAGGTTTAGAAGCTTTGCTTACAGTTCTGTTATTTTCAGAAGTATCCGTAGAGTTAGGTTCCATTCAGCATATATAAGTATTCCCGTTCTTTAGTTTTAGAAGCGGTTCAGTTCCTTTAATTTTTGAAACAGTTCAATTTTGGAATATAAGATCCCATTATAGTGAGAACCAAAAGACATTTTGGTACTTTGGTTTTCCTATCCGAACAGAACCATGAACAACACTTACATTAACTGTGGAACAACTTGTTCTGTCATTGGCTATAGTAGTGGAAAACCAACATTGTCCTCTTTTGCTTTTGGTAATCCTAGAGTGTAATGTAAAATATATCAGAACAGTCTTAGCATGATTATACAGCAAGTCAGAGACTTCAAAGTCTAAAATAGTAGCACTTCACACTGCTATGTTTGCAAAGCAATAAGTGCTGCACCTATTTTTGTTGTCAAAATGAAGTATTGTAGTATGACAGTAATGAAAATATTAGGAAAAGTTTAGAGTTTAATGAGTTGGATCCCAATATAGATTATGATATAACATTATGGCATAATTTGATCCATGTAGCCGACCCCACTTAGTGGGATAAGCCTTGGTCGTTGTTGTAGTATGACTATATTTGCTATTTGTGAACTAAAGTGACTTAGTCAAGCGATTGTACTGTACTGAACTTTTAATGTAATCAATAAGCATCTAGTTTGTCAAAGATCATAACTAGTATTTTCCTTGGTTCATTGTGTTTGTTTGTATCTTGTAACACTTGAATTTTATTGTTGATAACATATTATAATGCTAACACAATTTGCTTTTGGATAATGCTTGCCAAAACAGGCCCCAGCTGATCAAGTGAAACCTCTCTATCTGCAATATGCTAAGCTGGAAGAGGACTATGGACTAGCAAAGCGAGCTATGAAGGTTTACGATCAAGCAACGAAAGCTGTTCCAAACAATGAAAAGTTAAGCATGTATGAAATATACATTGCTCGTGCTGCTGAGATATTTGGGGTACCCAAGACACGCGAGATCTATGAGCAAGCAATTGAATCTGGTCTTCCAGATAAGGATGTCAAAACTATGTGTTTGAAGTATGCTGAACTGGAAAGAAGCTTGGGAGAAATTGAACGTGCCCGTGGAGTATATGTATTTGCCTCCAAGTTTGCTGATCCGCGGTCTGATCCAGACTTTTGGAATGATTGGCATGAATTTGAGGTTCAACATGGAAATGAGGACACCTTTAGAGAAATGCTTCGAATTAAAAGGAGTGTCTCTGCAAGCTACAGCCAGGTTACTATAATGTTTCAATTTTCACTTCCTGAGCCTTATCATTGATTCATTTGCATTTATTCTAATCTTAGTTTTATTATTTTACAGACACATTTTATACTGCCCGAGTATCTGATGCAGAAAGACCAAACTGTGAATCTTGAGGAGGCCAAAGACAAGTTAAAGGAGGCTGGGATCCCTGAGGACGAAATGGCTGCTTTGGAAAGGCAATTAGCCCCAGCAGTTGACAAAGCAGCCACAAAAGAGAGAAAAGTTGGGTTTGTAAGTGCTGGGGTGGAATCACAGTCCGATGGAGGGATAAAAACTAATGCGAACCATGAAGAAATTGAGTTACCAGAAGAAAATGACTCTGATGACGATGATATTGAGATTGCACAAAAAGATGTCCCTTCTGCTGTTTTTGGTGGTTTGGTTAGAAAAAGAGACGAGATTGAAAATAATGAAGTAGATGATGGTGCAAAAGAGAAGGATAATGAAAGTCGGCTTGGTGCCCTTGAGAGAATTAAGAAGCTGAAACGAAATTAAATGTTGGGTTAGAGTATTCCAGTTAAAAGTTTTGATAGCATGAAATTGATTTTGATGATTTCTGTTGTGTACTGTCAATCTAACCAGAGTGATTTAATTGTAATTTAACCTGTACATCTTACAGTGAATTGTAGCTCTTAAGTTGTACGCCTATTCCTTTCTATCATATTTATATTCAGCCTCGAGCTACAAAGCTGCAGCAAAATGTTTGTGCTTATTAAGTTATAGCAAGAGGAGTATATGTATTCTTATTGTTGATGCTGTCAGCTATCAAGCACAGATGATATATTGGATTTGGCAGTTATTAAATTAAAATTCTGCTGAAGCAAGTTAAGGTACTAGAGAATAAAACTTGTCCTCTCTGTTGTTTATTTTTCTTCGTTATGAAATTTGTGAAAATCGTATTTTTATTGTTTGAGAAGGTGCACAATTTTATTACTTGAACAAGTCTTTAGCGCTTCTTATTATTTTATTTCAGTTGATGAAATATCTTTTCCAACTACGCTAACCTTCTTTTGATTCCTTCTGTGAATGTACCTGCATCTCAAAAGCGCGGATTTGCTGATATAGTCAATTGTGTGCCTGCTTCTAGTTCTACAACTAACAATGTTTAAAGTTGATTATGATCATAAGTTATATAGATACATAATTTCTTTTATTATTACTAAACCGTGTTGGACATCTACCACATTAGCTTAGTGGCTGAGCCTTCACTAAACTGTGTTGGTTATTTTATAAATTTGCCAAAATAAGTGCTCACTAATGAGTGGATCTGTTTCAGAGTTGGTTTCTTTCTTTCAGAACTAAAATCTAAATATATATGGATCGTCAAATGTTGTGGGAGATAATGTTCAAAAGAGACACTGAAGGTGTTGGACACTAGAAATTGTTGTTCACCAAAATGTTTACCACTCCAATTTCAGTTTTCTTTTTGTCTCGGTTACTTTTCATTTGTATATAATTTGAACTTCATTGATGCTATTTATAACTCTATTTCCCCTTATGCTTATATGGTTTATAGAGCCTTAGCCACGGATCAATGGTACAACTTGTTGATTAATAGCTGGCTTCCATCCATGTTGAGGAAAAAGTTAGGGGTTGTGGAGCTGGAGCATTTGATTTATTTGGTTTGTGGTCTATGGCTTTGCTTCATTGTTTGACGCATACGTTTAGAGAACAAATGCTTTTATAAACACCATTTTTTTTCTTCTATTCCCAATGTATGAACTTCACATATATTGTATAATTTATTTGGTTGGACAAAAGTTCATTGAAAATGGTCTGGTAATACATGTTTGGGTAATATTCAGTTGTTTTTACCTCGACAGTCCATCATGCCATTGAAATGGCTATAGGGGGAATTAGGCATTTTTCAACTGTTTGTTGACCTAATTTATTCTTTTGTTACAATTTTTAATTCTTGATCATCCTTGTGTACATTAAACACGGCTATCTATGTTCTTGGTAGGTCTCTGGCTAGCAAAATTTAAATGTGTCAACACCTAATCACATCCCGAATTTGGCAGAGCATATGTACATTTGTTTGCTTCACAATACGAGTGATAATTCTAACCTGCCAATCTGTTTCAAGTAACCAAAAAATACGTTGCAAAACTCTCCAACCTCTCACACTTCCAACCATTTTATTTTTCAAAGTGTGCAACCACCCCGACTGAAATCTACATGCAGTTAAATATGTCCGAAACCACGAGCTCTAGCTAAATTTAAACCTTCCAAAACATCCCAAAGTTCTGCCATGTAAGCATTACAAGCTCCAATAAATTTTGAGAAACCACATATCCGTTCTCAGTCACTGCCTCTTATGAGTCCACCACATATTTTAGGAGTTTCACTCACTTTTGTATTTGCAGAATTATAGTCCTTCACACCTTGAGCAATTAATAGCCACGGGTTATATGGCATGGACCACTCCACTTGATATTGGATTTTGCTGAGGTCACTGAATGCATAATCACTTTTTTCAGTTTCATTGGCATACTCATCTCTTGAAGGGTCAAATTAATAAAGAGCATCTCAACATATCACAAGCCTTAGCCAAATCCATTTCTTGAGCCACTACTATGTTTTCATGAATACTCCTTCATTCTCTATCAACCTATTTACAATGACCTTATTCACTATCTTGTAGAGAGTGTTACAAAGAGAGATAGGTCGGAATTGGTTCACAAATTCCGGAGAACTAACCTTCGGAATAAGATAAATGTATGTCAAATTAATCTTTGCAATTTCCTCCGGTGTATTCCAGATTTTTCGAATGAAGTCAGACACATTTTTTCCAACTATGTTCCACAAATTTTGATAGAAAACCCGCCGGAAAAGCCATCCAGACTTGGCGCCTTCCATGGGTTCATGTGGAAAACTGCTTGCCTTATCTCTCTATCAGTGACCTGAACTTCCATTTTAGTGATCATAGAAAACACAATACATATATTCTCACACTAAAATATCATAAATCAGAACCCGAAAAAACATAAAAGATTTTATCATTCTCCAAATAGGTCTTTTTATTTTTTTTTAAAAGACTAACTAACTATGATTTAACTTAAAAAATGTTCGTAGATACTTGCGGTCACTTCATGTTATGACTACTTTTACGACTAGTTTATAACTAATACCATCACTAGTTTTTGTTAAGGTTTAGGCATATTAGCTATTTAATTTGTAGTATCTGGAAATTTGTTGTACGGTAAACTTAGTTTCTTTTACTATACTATTTTTTGATCAAATAATTTTACAAATTAATATGTCAACTTTATAATTTGAAATAAAATTTTCTAATTAAAACTATGAAGTGTTTTGAAAGATGGCACGTCAAAGTTTAACTCTCTATCATATTCGGTGTGTCGGTCTTCTTCCTTTGAAGGAGTGACTTCTAATATTGCTTGTCATTTACTGGTGCTAATTAAATGATGTAATTAGAGATATGCTTTGCCCCATTTGATTCGGTAATTGAAATCCTTCTTATATATAAAAAAAACTCATAAATACCATATATAAATAGTCACACATTGACATTTTGCTCATATTTTAAATATGGTTTTTATGCCCATGTTAAAGAATTCAATAGAATATAAAGTTGTATTATAGTCTTTTTAAAAGTCGTATTTTTAACTTTTTAAAAGTAAATATTATTTTTTTAACGTAAAATTTCTATTTTTTTCCTTAACTTGTATCATCATGATACGAGATAACACCACCCTTTGAAGTTTGAACCCAGATACTTCATTTGTTCTCTTTGAAAATGAGAATTTTTAGCTACTAAACTGATAGAAAAAAAGAAGTTAACACAAACCTTTAAAATATTTAGTTAATTTTTAATTTAAGTGTTTAATCATCGATCTATACATAAGGCTATCCGTCCTTTATGTGTAAGTTAACACAACCCTCTAAAATATTTGGTTAACTTTTAATTTAAGTGGTTAACCATCAATCTTTACATAAATGCTCTCCATTACGTGTGTGTGTGTAAATTCACTCTTCATTTAGCTAATCATTATATCTTTTAATTTTTTTGATTGTGAAATGGAATTAGAAGCACTTGTTAGGCCTATAATCATACAACAGTTAGTGCAATCATGAATATACACTCAAGACATTAGGACATGAAGAAAATATAATCATCACATTCTTCCATTCATTCAATTAATCAGTGACAAACACGAACAACAATGATCCTAAGTTTCTCAAGAGGCCTAAAGTTTCTATATGTATATGTTTCTTTACAAAATACATGCAGGAACTTGATCCACGTTTATCACACGTGCACCATAGGAAGAAAAAAAAAATATAGCTATGACAACAGTCCTACCTTATTTTTGGTAAAAGACAATAATCCAACCTTAACTTACATGTACAACAAAAAAATAATAAAAAATGCCTAATATGATGTAAATATAATCTCCAGCACACTATACTATACTGTTAATTTTGTTTTTACACAATTTTGTTTCTGTTGTAATTTGGTAAATATATATGTACCTAAACTATGTACGGTTAACTTAACTAGCATCATGGTTAATCATATGCATGTAATGGTTTAAGGATTCTTGTCTTTGCAACCTCATTTGCTGATTGAACTTACGTATGAAAGCTTCAACGCGTTTATTCAACTCGTCTTGACTCAACGACGGTTCTTTTCTCAGCTTCCATGTCTTGTTGTTGAAGTTGAAATCGTTTACACTGACGGTGGAAGAATTTTCTGGTTGATGTGGGCTATCATCATAACGGTTTTGCCACGTGTCACACTTCTTCATGTGTCTACTTAACGGAATTGACCGACCCTCCGTTATTGCCTTCCACGTGTTTTCTAACGTCTCGTGCCGTTTTTGTTTCACCACCTTCAACGACTTCCCACCTATATAAGAACAAAAAAAACACCATGCAGTTAACAAAACGACAACATTCTTTTATAATTCATAGATAAGTTATTAACTATAGTCAAAAAAAATTTCTTTTTCAAAAAATTTAAAACTATAGTCTACCATTATCCCTATTTTAAAACGAGTTTGATTTTCATCAAACACAATTATAAGGAATTTTACAAACCAAACAATTGAATCAAACAATGGCCAAACAGTTGAATTAATCTGGAACAACCAGACTTTACTTAAATTTCGACTGAATACCAAATTATCAAGATTCATTCATTTTTCTCGAGAACGGGAAGTTAACACAAACAAAAGTATAAGGAGTTTTACTTTAATTTTCACTACTTTTTAAGACTGTTGTGATTTGGCGATGGGTTATCCTAGTGTATTTTTTTTTTTTAACTTAAATAAATTAAAGATTTAATTTTGTTCATCATGATTTTTTTGAAGAAATGAATTGGTTTTTGGTGTAATAAGTAAAAAAACTAAGTGAAAAAATGATACCTTCTGGACCGAATTTAAGAGGTTTCCGGTGAGTGAACCTAGTAGAAAGGAGAGGTTTATCAACCGGCGAGTCCATCCTCTTGAGAGGAAAAATTCCAACGTCAATTTGTTCTTCTTTTGGTGGTGGTTGCAAAATTCCAAGGTCGATTTGTTTAATATCTTCTTCTTGTTTGGGAGGTGGTGAATTGTTAACAAGGACGGTGTTGACAATTGGATGGTTGGATTGGTGAAATCTGGAGGAAGCAACGATGGAGATGATGATGGTGTTGACAGTGATGAAGAGGTATGGAGGAGTGAAGCATAAGAGGAAGAAGTTCCATAGGAGAGTGAGGTTAGTGGTGGCTGATGGAAGAGAAGATTTCAATCCCAACGCCGTGAAAATAACGGCGGAGGAAATAAGAAGAAATTTGAGAGAAAGCATAATTGTGTTTAAAGAGTTATGAATGATGATGATGGTGGAGAAGTGAGGATGGAAACAAAATTTATAGGGAGGGAGTGTAGGGACAAGACAAGAGTCTCAGTCTTCATTCAATGTCAGCCATTGGATTGCGCGTGGGACCCACTTCTCCTCTCTAGTATGTTATGGTTATGGACTATAGTTATGGTAAATATGTGGATTTCTTTAAATTTAAAATATGATACAGTTAAATACACAGATAAAAAGTTTATAATGATACTTTCTCTCAATTATTTTTTATAATAAAATTTATGTGTATATAAAATACTTTAAGAAAATATGAAGCGATTAATCTTTATTATAAAGGTTACACTGACAAAAAAAAATATACTTGCAATTAAAATAGAAAATGTTAAGTTTTTGTATAAATCATTTTTTATTTTCATTTCTATTTCTATGTTAGGATATCAATAAAAGTATCATTAAAAAATTCAACAATTTTTTTTTCTAATGCTTACTCATTAAGTTGTCTCTCTATTATTACATTCATCCATAAAAAACACAACTTTTAAGTATGGTTCATCGAAAGACAATTCTAGTAATTATATATGTCACTACCGAATTTTTACAATATTCAAGGGGACATTTACTTGTTTAACCTTTCTTTTTTTGAACAATAAACTTTCTTAAGTGTTGTAACCGATAAAATATGGAAAAGCAAGAATGTTTTTATTTTGTTCTAATTTTTTCTTGGATCATAAATTATTAGATTTTCTAAGTTTTATAGGGTATCTTCAACCGACATGGTTAAATAACTGACTTTGAATGTTTATCTCTTATACAGTAGACCTTTTGTGCTACATCGCATTTACAAAACTCACGATACGGGATTAAAGGGCGGATCTAGTGTTAGGCATGGTGTGGCAACTGCCACACTAGATTACAGTTCAGTTTTTTTATTTTTATTTTATTATTATAGTAGCCTGAAAATATAATATATATCACATAATTAGACAATGTTTCACAAATCAAAGCGTGGTCCAATGATAGTTAGTCATTTAACTTTTTTTTTAAGAAGAAAATCATATTTTAAGGAGAAAATCATCAAAAGTGTGGTGGATGAGATTCAACCCTAAGACATAGAGATGCAACAAACTTGTTTTAGCCACTTTACTATAGTGCTTTTTATGTTTAATTTTCGCATTACTAATATATATATATATCATATTATAAATCAAATGTATACTAAAAATTTCTTTTATAATTTTGCCACACCAGACCATCATGTCTAGATCCGCCCCTGCCTTTAATGGTGCACATTTAAGCAACTCACAATGTAGTGATGTACGCTAGCTTAGGTGATTGCAAGAAAAATAAATTATAATGTCCATGACACTGTAATTTATTTTCCACTTTTGACTAACTAATTAATAAACTCGTATAAAATTCCTTAAATTAAACTCGTATAAAATAGTAGCTTAAATTAGGTCCTCAGCGATTTTTTCATGCAACTCGGATCATCACGTATATGTACATTAATAAACTGAATGATGAAAACCCTTAATAGAGACGCTTTTATTAGTCAGTACCAGTACAATGAGATTAATTTATAGGCATCACATCCAAATTGTTTTGATTTAATTGCATTTTTTCACCTTTTAACTATTGCGATGGTGTTATTTTGACCTTAATATTTTTTTTGGGAGTGATTTTGGCCCACCTATATTTTTGGAGTGATAGCCCCCCTCCACTTTTTTCTCTAAATTTACATCATCCTCATTATACATCCATCGTCATCTTATTGAGAGAAACTTCCTTCCTAGGAGGACTTGTACTGGGCACTGCCACATGTAGCTCCAAAGTGTAGAAATAAAAGTTGATAACCTATATCCAAAATCCTTCACTATTTCTTATTCTTTTAGGTTTTGTACGTGAGTTTGAAGGGAGGGTTTCGGAGTAGAAAATATAGGGGAGAAAAGAAAAATCTTATCATATTTTTTTAAAAAGTATTCTTTTGAAGGATTAAAATGTATTTTTTAGAGAGTGATAAACTAATAATAATGATTAATATGTTTTTAATTTTAAAAATATTATAACAACATAGATTAAATTTAAAGAATTTATATAAACCCTTTAAAACCCTCCCGAAATCCTTTAATATAATTTTTGAGTTCCCTTAGATGAGAATTTAATATAGTGAAGAAAAATGGACCCCAAAACCCTCTCTTCCTATAGTCTTATATTTCTTTCACTTGATGCATCCTCTCTTTTTCACGGTCCTCCTCTCTCTTCCAAACTCGCAAAGAAAGCTTTAATTATATCTATTAAAAATAAAGGTTTAATAAATTAGCAGGGGTCAACTATTACAATTGCATGCATTACATCAACACGGTTGTGAAGTTCAGATATTAGTTCTTATATCTATAATTAAGAATTCACTAGTTCTTATATCTATAATTAAGAATTCACATTCCTAAATTAAACATTATTATAAAAAAGAAGATATGTATGACATATCAAAGAAAGATTTAAGAACATAATAAACAATGCAATTGATTCACTACATTTATAATTTTTTTTGAAGATTGCATTTCGTTCCCTCTTTCATGTATGGCGTAAAGCCTTAAACATTCCTGACCTAACAAAATTGGACATAGACGGGCATTATAATTTGAATGCAAAATGAAGATCAATGGAAGGAATAACATTGACTTCTGGTGAGGCAACAAGGGCTTAGACACGTGGATATATTAAACTATAGCCATTAATATATGTTTGTTATGTACATGGCACTCAATATCATATACTTATACTAACTATCTTAATCATGGGTGACATGTGGACCATCGATCTTTATAACAACATCACCTAAAGAAATTAAAAAGAATCCTAGCATGGACTTTTTAGTCTAGATACGAGAAAGAAAAGTATATATTTACTATATACTACTAGTAAAGTGCATGAATTACCAAATCTTAGCAAAGAAGATAAATATAATACTGTACATACAATCTTTTTTTAAGGTTAATTGTGCGTAATATCCATAAGAAAAGGACATTTTAACTGGCTGATGATGAGAGGCCAAAAATAAAATACAAGTTCTTTATATTTGGACTTTTCAAACCGTAATTTTAGGAGTTTCTGGATGAAGTATAGACACCACAAGAAGATCCATTTAGATACCCACTTGTAAAGGGACATATCTTGACTATACCATCTGGTTTTTCTAGCTAAGAGATAAAATTGTCGGTTCAATAAAAAACAAAAAGCTACTATAAAGAGTTTTATTAGTTTTATCTATAACATTGTCTTGTCTTGTTAGTCTAGAGGACGAAATCGACTTGCAATTGCATGAAAAAGTCGAGACAAAAATTGAAGTGTGAATGGAGGAAATTAGCTCTTCTGGCAAGGACAAGGAAACTTTCAATAATAGTAAGATATTTGATATTCCAAATATTATAAATTTGATTTCATTTTCATATTTGAAATGACAATACACTTAAATGTAATATTAAAAAAAAAATGTGATACTCATATTTTCTGTAATTTTCATGTGTCGAATTTTCAAAAAGAATATCAGAGATATTTAGTATTATAAATTTGTTTTAAAATATAAGACTTTTTCAAAAATGATTCTTTGTTCTTTTTATAAGACTTCTTTTAAATTTCCAACTATATTAATTATTCTGTTATCAATGTACCCCAAATCCTGAAGGCTAAACTTGTAACATAATGTCAATAGTTAATAAACCTAATTAATATTACTGTTAACATTTATAACATTCTTCTTTTAAAAAAAAATCATAACATTCTTATTCAATGGTATCAAATGAATAATAACCTTTGTTAAAACAATAGAAAGAAAAGGATTAATATCTTACTTCTTTATAAAAGTATTTTAAAAGGATTAATATCTTGCTTCTTGTTTTGTTTATTTAATTTTTGTTTGTTAGGGTATACTTGGTCTCAAATATAAGAAGAAAAGAAAAAGTCAAACAACACTTATATATCCTTATTTATTAATTTTGTTAGGTCAGCAGCAATTTAACCTAATATTTTTCCGCTCATTTGCTGTATTAGGTTAGCAGTAGTTTAACCTAACAAATTTCATCTAAAAAAATGCATTGTACTAATTTCATTCCTATCCTCTTGCCTTTTGTTTTGAACCAATTTCATGCCTTTTTTTTTTTTACAATATTTTGTACACTT
>Ga0228711_1002034_pt1 | contig 30728 bp, 16 predicted proteins | sample MedpolnodulmetaG_2_FD_177996 | JGI IMG/M metagenome (GOLD analysis project Ga0228711, IMG submission 177996) | Root nodule microbial communities from Medicago polymorpha collected in Santa Monica, California, United States - brown nodules | ecosystem: Host-associated > Plants > Roots > Nodule... | reverse complement strand
ATATTTTTTTTTTATAAAAATAAAAAAAATCAATTTTTTTTTTTTTTTTTAATTAGAAAAATGAGCATGCATCACGATTCTAAACTAATTTTACACCTTAGACTCCTATTCAATGAGAATCACATTTGTTTTTAGAATGTGGTTAAAAATTGGAGTTACGTGATAATATAATGCTCTTTGAATTCTATTTGTATCACATTTGTCTACCTTCTTCTTCTATTTGTATATAATATATGTTTTTATTTAATTTTCTCATTTTAGTTTCATGTTATCTTTTTGACAAGAAAAAGAAGAAAAGAAAAGAAAAACCTAAAAATAAGGTTCAACATGGGGCATCAAGCTTCGACACCGACTTCAACTCCGATACTTATATACAATTTGGTTTGAATTTAGAAAATATTGTGTTCGGCGAATCAACTAAATATACATACAGTTAGATTTTATATAGGAAAAAATCAACTATATTGTGTAAATTTAAATTTAAATTATAAAAAAGAGTTGAGTTGTTGGGAATAAATTTATCTAAAAAAGTTCCAACCAAATTCAGTTGTTGATGAAAGTTAAAAAAATTCATTTTCTATAGAGTATATCTAGCCAAGACGTAATTGAGATTGGGTGATAGAGAGACATATATATGAGTGACATAGAAAGCCACCAAAATACCAGGTGACTCCAAGGTTCATCAAAGAGCCAACAAGATAGTATTAACCTTCTCAGTTCTCAAGTAGCCGCCCCTAGATAGAAACTCACTCTCATTTTGTTGCCAACTTCCAAATACATGACCCATTGAATTCATACGTCTCTTGCCTTTGCTACGTAAAGTAGCTCCCTGTTTTGCTCAGAGTCACGATGCGCCACTTCTCACTTTCGTATTTGTCCTTCCATCCCCTTTTAGTCTTTTAATATTACCAATTTACCAGTTGTACTATACATTGGTTGGTTGTCCCTTACTATAGTAATTTTAAATTAGATCTCTCCACATGCATTGATCGCATCATTTTGATCTCGGTTATGTTATGGTGTGTTAAGTGTGAGTTAAGTCTTAGATTTGTTGAAATAATTTACGTTGAAAAACATTTAAGTAAAAGAGTTCATGTAATCAATACCTTAAAGTTTTGGATGAAGATGTGATGTTCAATACTTCAATCTAATTAGGTGATTGCTCATAAAATGAGATGAGTCAACCTAATGAGGCTCTCCTTATGGTTAAACTCACTTCGTTTTTTTATTTTATTTTTATGGTGTAAATTTATAAATATATGGGAAATACTGATCAATTAAAGTAATTTTGATTTTTACCTTTAAAATTTAAGGAATCTTGGAGGCACCAGATCTTTAACAAGTTCATGAAAGTGCATGGTGTCCACTTTTAGCCCCTCTCAATTATATTTTTTCTATCCATAAAATTCAAACTTGGAGATCTTGTCTAATAGATTTAAATTCAGTTAAACTCGAACCAATGTTGTTAAATTTGTGGTGCACAATCTTTAAACTTTCTTTTTGATTTCCCTAGATCATGAATAAAAACGTGAGATAGTAAAACCCACCGTAATTAAGATATTTAACATCCATTATAACGTGTTTAAAAAAGAAAAAAAACATTATAACGTCTTAAGGTATTTCGACCCGCTATACAAATCCTTGAGTGGGCATAATAATCCAAGATGTACACTTTAACTCATACAAAGTGAAGAACACAAAATAAAAAGGAAAGAAAACAGTCGGATAAATCCAAGAGCCCAACAGTCCAAGAAATTTAACTTTATGAAATGACTATTAGTTCTATGTTCTTTAATGGTAATTTCTCTCTTCCAAATGTGTGCTTGAAAAATTCCTGTTAGAAGTTTGAATGACTTTCATTCTGTGGGTGAAAGCCATGTAGACACTGAATCAGGATTGAGCTGCCTGGTTTACTTTGAATACATGTCCAACCCAGGGACTGTTACACAAAAGTGTAAACAACAATCATTTTTTTTAGCGATGTGTTGTGTGGGGACTAATCAAATCTAATTTAATAAAATCAATAACTAAATATAATATAATTCACTTGCAAAGTAGCAATTAATTAAATCAATTTGAAGACCTTTCTGTATAGCTGTCACGTCTCTCTCCCATAATCCAATTCCATATACTTCTCTATATATATTCCCTCATTCACTCCATCATTACCCGCTCAAAATCAATTCACCTCTTCCATATCCAATAATCAACTACTCTCATTCATCACTACTATTACCTCATCAGTCATCAACCAATTTTCTTCAATGGCGGCTTCTGTAGATAATCGCATCTGGACAGGCCTTGAAAAAGGTCCAATCCACACTTTCAGGTCAACCCCAGATGTCATGCATTTCAATAAATCCCCTCAACCGCCATTGCCATTTCACAATTATCATTCCTCAAGCGAAGACGAAGACGAGGAGGAGGAGGAGATTCAAAACTTCAACAACAGCCTCATTATGAAAGCAAAGCAAACCACCAAAGAACTAGAACCATCGATCTTTGATCCACGCGACGCTGGAACCTCTGATCAATGGATCAAACGGAACACCTCAATGCTCCGTCTGACAGGCAAACACCCCTTCAACTCAGAGCCACCACTCCAACAACTAATACAACATGGTTTCATCACACCTGTCCCACTCCACTATGTCCGTAACCACGGACCTGTCCCAAAAGCACAATGGGATAGCTGGACCATCGAAGTATCAGGTCTGGTAAGAAACCCGACCCAATTCACGATGGCCCAACTAATCGACCACTTCCCAAGTCATGAATTCCCGGTTACCCTCATATGCGCGGGTAACCGGCGCAAGGAACAGAACATGATAAAACAAAGCATTGGTTTTAACTGGGGTGCAGCTGGTATCTCCACTTCAGTATGGCGCGGTGTACCATTGTGCACCGTGCTCAAGCGTTGTGGAATATTGAACCGTAACAGTGGGGCCCTCTATGTATGTTTTGAAGGTGCTGAGGAACTGCCAGGTGGCGGAGGGTCCAAATATGGAACTAGTATCACAAGGGAGGTTGCATTGGATCCTTCACGTGATATCATTCTTGCCTATATGCAAAACGGTGACGTTTTAACACCAGATCATGGTTTTCCTGTTAGAATTATAATACCTGGTTTCATTGGAGGAAGAATGGTGAAATGGTTGAAGCGTATTACTGTTACTTCTCAACAATCTGATAACTATTATCACTACAATGATAATAGAGTACTTCCTTCACATGTTGATGCTGAGCTTGCCAATGCTGAAGGTAATTTATTTTGGTTCGAACCAGACCTATGCATATCAACGTCGTCTTTGTAGTTATGAACTGAACTGTATTTATGATACATTTTTATTATTATTATTTTATACAAGTGTGATTAATCTATGTAGTTTTATTCTTCAGCTTGGTGGTACAAGCCGGAGTATATTATCAATGAGCTGAATGTAAACTCTGTGATAACATCACCGTGCCATGATGAAATACTGCCTATCAACTCATGCACTACTCAGATGCCTTATTTACTTAGAGGCTATGCATATTCAGGTGAATTTTATACTATTACAACTAGAAGAAAATCATTTTTGTTTGTTCCCAAAGATTAAGGGTACTGTGTTTAGTTCTAAGTTCTAATTAACAAGCTAGTATATCCTAACTTTTAGTCAAAATCAGCTCTTGTCTAAAGTCTAAACTCAATTTTATTAAGTTTCATAATCACTTTTGGCTCCCCAAAATTTAAATCTAAAGATTCTCTAATCCTCTCATACATGTATTTGACTTTGAGCTTCATTGAAAACAAAGAGAGTAACCTCAATTATTGATGATTGTGCAGGGGGTGGTAGAAAGGTGACACGTGTTGAAGTAACAAAGGACGGTGGTGAAACGTGGCAGGTATGTACATTAGACCATTCAGAAAAACCAAACAAGTACGGTAAGTACTGGTGCTGGTGCTTTTGGTCCTTGGAGGTTGAAGTGTTGGACCTTCTTGGAGCCAAGGATATTGCTGTACGAGCTTGGGATGAATCCCTCAACACCCAACCTCAGAACCTCATTTGGAATCTCATGGCAAGTACACATACCCCAAACGTTATAACCTAGTACTACCCCGGTACAACGTATAGAACAATTGAGTCAACAAAAATTGATCGTATTTCATCTAAAATATGATTTAAATATGTCAATTTTTGTTGACCCAATTTTTCTAATATATAAGACTGAGGGAGTAAATCACATTAAAACTTTGCTTTAAAAAGTATTTGAATTAACAAGATTTTACTATGCATTTGTTCAGGGCATGATGAATAACTGCTGGTTCAAAGTGAAATCAAGTTTATGCAAAGCTAACAAGGGTGAGATTGGAATATTGTTCGAGCACCCAACTCAACCAGGGAACCAATCAGGTGGCTGGATGGCAAAAGAAAGACAGTTGGAAAAATCATCAGACTCTAACTCAATCCTCAAGAAGAGTCTCTCTTCACCCTTCATGATCACTAGCTCAAAAACCTACACCATTTCTGAAGTCAAAAAACATAATAACGCTGAATCAGCATGGATCATAGTCCATGGCCATGTCTATGACTGCACACGCTTCATCAAAGATCACCCTGGTGGCGCCGATAGCATCCTCATCAATGCTGGCACTGATTGTACAGAGGAGTTTGAAGCCATCCACTCTGACAAAGCCAAGAAAATGATTGAGGAGTATCGAATAGGTGAACTCATAACCACTGGCAGTATCACCTCCAATTCGTCACCAGATATCTCAATGCATAACACTTCTGTTAGTGTTACCACAAATTTGGCCCCCATCAAGGAAATTACGCTTCCAGTTACACCCTTGCGTAGTGTTAGTGTAGCTTTAAACCCGCGTGAGAAAACCTCATGCAAGCTTCTCTTTAAAAAGTCAATCTCTCACGATGTTAGGCTCTTTCGTTTTGCATTACCTTATGAGGAACAACTCTTGGGATTACCCGTGGGGAAGCACATATTCTTATGCGCAACTATTGATGAGAAGTTATGCATGCGAGCTTACACTCCAACAAGCAGTGTAGATGAAAAGGGACACTTTGATCTAGTGGTTAAGATTTACTTAAAAGGGGTGCATCCAAAGTTCCCTAATGGTGGCCTAATGTCTCAACACTTGGATTCAATGCCTATTGGCTCAACCTTGGATATAAAAGGTCCATTAGGACACATAGAGTATGCTGGTAGAGGAAACTTTATGGTTCACGGTAAGCACAAATATGCAAAGAGACTAGCCATGTTGGCCGGTGGAAGTGGGATAACACCAATTTACCAAGTGGTTCAAGCGATTCTAAAAGACCCAGAAGATCTGACTGAAATGCATGTTGTGTATGCTAATCGAAGTGAGGATGATATATTGTTGAGGGAAGAGATGGATTCTTGGGCTAAGAAGCATGAACGATTCAAAGTGTGGTATGTGGTACAAGAAAGTAAAAGAGAAGGGTGGGAATATAGTGTGGGGTTCATTACTGAAAGTATTTTGAAGCAACATGTTCCACAGGCTTCTCCAGATACATTGGCGTTGGTATGTGGGCCACCACCCATGGTTCAGTTTGCAGTAAAGCCCAATTTGGAGAAGTTGGGGTACGACATTACGAACAACTTGCTACTCTTTTAATTTCGCTGAGTACGACGCTGTATGTATGATATCTGGATATGTTTTGCTACATAAATAAATAATTTTGTTAGTTTCCTTGTATCCAAGTTTGTCGAGTAATATTTCAAATTTATCAGAAAGTATAAGTTTTAATGTTTAGAAATAAAATTTATATCCATAAAAAAAATTGAAATACTATTATCAACGAACTTTTTAAAACTAATTGAAATACAATTGACAAAGGAAAGAAGTTGCAGACAATTTTCTGCTATTTGGTAGGTTAGTGGAAACTGCAGAAAAAATTGCATCAAAGACCTTTTTAACAGCATTATGGTTTCTCACTGCTATAAAATCAAAATTACTAGAATAGGTAGGATAAAAGCAATCGATTGCATTTTAATATGAAATCAAAATCACTGAAAAACAACAATCAAAACATAAAGTCTAAATTTTCTCAATGTTAGAAACTGATTTTTTTCTTACATGAGAAACAATGTTGCTCTTTTTGAAGACAATTTGGGAAAATGTATGTTGTTTTGAGCCTCTTAACATCAAGAATAGTGTCTCATACTTTCTTCATTCATTTACAGACAACATTCTAGGCATATATCATAAGTTATAAAATATAAAACAATGATGACAAGGTTGATTGTTATTATAGACTGAAAAACATTGTGTTGGAAATGATATTCAAAAGCTCATTAAGAGTCATTTCGGCTTAAAAGATGGTCCATTTAGTTGCATAGCAGTCAGTCATACTTTAGTGTAAATATATAGCTTTTATAAACTTTAGACAAAACTTTCCAGCACAGTAAAATTAACAGGTTTTTTCAATGACATTTATATTAGCTTATGTGATCTCATCTTATCTTGCTTCAAAGCATCGGTATAAAAATATTCAAATCCTTATTGAGGCAATCTATCTTAAGCTACAAGGAATGGAAGAATCAGCCATTCAACCATGACAATTATAATGTTAAGGAACATTCAGGATTGGCAGATTTCGGTAAATGGTTTTCAATCTGAATCTAAACTCGAATTAGCAGACAGAAAAAACATGACAATTAAATTGGTTTTAGCTGATTTTAATTTTTTCTGTTTTCTTGATATCATAAAGTCCTTTTTTTCTTTATATCAAATCTTATTTTGACAGACTCAATCATTCGAAAATGCTATCACAGGTTTTCTTCTTTCCTTGGTTGAATCTGAAAGAAAAGCATCCACACACATAAAGAAGAAGAAAGTGAAATAGAAATATTGTATCATTTCAAGCTACTAGGAGCACACACAATTTATCCATGTATCCTGTAGGTTTTTGTTGTCTCATAATGTCATTCTATCAATATCTTTTTGATTATATAACTAGGTTTCATCTCAGCGATTAACAGATTATATGATAATAAGAGTAAGAACCATAGTAAAAACCATTGAGATTAGATAAGAACCAAACTATCTTCTTGTATTATTAACATGAAAATTGGCATAGAAACATAATAACCAAACACACTTGGTTACATAGAAGTGGATATTCATAAGAAATCCTAGCCAGTGCCGTTAAACTGAGCCTTAAGCTTCTTAATTTGTGAAACATCAAGAAGAGTAGTCTGTGCAATTAAAGAAGTAGGTAAGTTGTTTCCAAATAATACATAATCAAGAAACTGAAAGCTAGGCTTTGAGCTACTATAAGTAGCAAAAGCAATAGCTTCTCCAGCACCAGAGTTAACAACAAAATGCATTAGTCCTTTTGGAAAAACCATAATATCACCAAGCTTAAGATCTTTGACATAAACTTCTGTAAGGTTAATAAATCCAGCTGTAACTTTACCTTGAACCATGATTAGTAATTCAGTTGCATCCGGATGAGTATGCATCGGAACAGATCCATTTACACCAATGTCTACTCTTGCCGCAGAGACATCGAGTCCATTGAGACTTGGTAATTCAATGACAGATACTTTGGTTAATTTTACATTAAAATCTTTTATTAAGTTTCCAGGTATAAAGCCAGAGAACACAAAATCATCCACTGTTGGTGATTTGCATGGATAGCCTGAAGGGGTGTCTGGATTGTTGAGCAAGTTTGCTACACAGAAATCATTGGCAGAAGAAGAAACATGGGAGGTATATAATGAGAAGAGAACAAAAAAGAAAACAATAATGTGATTCATCTTCATCTTTGAAAATTGAATTTGGGTTATGGGAATGTGAGAATGGCTTGTGCTACTTATATAGTGATATATTCTTACTAGATAGTAGGTGTAAAATATTGTACTAGTAATTTGATTTGATTTCCTTAAAACAATGTAATCTTAGTAATTTTTCTTCTTCATTAATTTTTCTCTTTCCATGGACACAGCACACATACAGAAAATCTGTTTAGTTTTTGTTTTCTATTAGAAAAAGGTAAATTGTATTATACAATATATGATTTTTTTTTATAACATCCTACCATGCCTAAGAAAAAAAAGATAACATCCTATAAAAAAAAAGTTTTGAGATAACACGTTTTTCTACTAATGGTAACGCGGTTTCTTTGAGAAGTAAATGACAATACATATAAGTCAAATAATTAATGTGATCATTTTGTATTTTATTTAAGAGGGGCATTTGCACTATATTGGCTAGAATGTATGTAAACATGCAATGGAGATTGGAGGGTTTGATTCCAAATCCTCAAACCCCAACTAGCAAGTAAAAGCTTGAATAGTCATTACGTATTTTTCTTTTAGATATGATGACTGTATTAGGAGACACTCTTGGTTATAGCTTCTTTCTCTATTTTTGACAACGTCAATGGTTATAGCTATGTGACGGGTTTACGCTCCACCAATATAACGTTTATTTATAAAGATCCATCAATATATTATAACATTATCTACTTAGCTTTCACGTTTTGTGTTTATTTACATTGTCTTATTTTTTAGTTCATACAAAACATTATATACAAATAAATAAACTTTTATTTACTATTTATAAGTTTGTCAATGTTTACTCAAAAAAAAAAAGTTTGTCAATGTAATTTATAATGAAACAATTAATGAACATCAAAATGAGAACTTTTACCACCAATCCAACAAAATTTCATAAACATCCTTATTAAAACTCATGAGCTTCTTAATTTTAAGTGCATAATGGTAATTTTGTAAAATTTAATTTATTTGTTATTAAAAAAAATCTACTAACAATATATAAAAACTGCAATCTAGCAAAATTTCATAATCGTCTTTATTAAAACTCAAGAGCTCCTTAATTTTATGTGTATAATGGTTATTTTGAAAATTTTAATTTCTTTGTTTTTAAAAAAATTAATTACAGATAATGGTCATCACAAGTGTAACCAATATCCACGGATAACTATTAAACTAATTTATTTGTTTGTTAAAATATTAATAACGGATAATGGTCATCACAAATGTAACAAATTTTTTCTGTCCAAATAAAATTAGCAAAATTTCATTATCGTTCTTATTAAACTCCTTAATTTTATGCGCATAACAATCATTTTGCAAAATTTAATTTATTTGTCTAATAATAAAAATATATTAAAAATTGTACACCATCAAATTCTCATAATTGTCATTTCTTAAACTCATGATCACCTTAATTTTATGTGCTTAATAGTATTTTTGCAAAATATAAAATTCAATTTGTTTACTCTTTCTTCTTATTATTATGAAATTCCCTTACATATAGGAAAAAACAATGTCTTATGGCATAAATTTATCTACTAACAACATATAAAAATTGAAGTCCTTTAAAATTTCATGATTGTCCTTATTAAACTCACGATATCCTAAATTTTATGTGCATAATGGTCATTATGTAAAATTTAATTTATTTATTTTTTCAAAAATTAATTATGGATGATGGTCATCACAAGTGTAACCAATTTTCACGGATAAGTATGAAACTAATTTATTAGTTTTTTAAAAAATTAATTACGGATAATGGTCATATCTACTAACAATATATAAAACTTGAAGTCAAGCAAACTTTCATAATCGTCCTTATTAAAACTCATAATCTCCTTGATTTATAATCGTCCAACAAACATTAAGTGACGTTTTGCACATAAAATAAAAAATTATTTAATAGAAACAATAGATTGATGTTTATATATTGAAAATAATCATGAGCTTCCAAAATTTTATCATATCGACTTTCTCATATATGTATATAAAAATTTGTTTATGCATATATAAGTACATAAAATCTGCAACGGGTACGGTGCAAACATTGATCGGTGTTTTGCATGTAAAATAAAAAATTATTTAATATAAACACTACATTAATTTTGATGTTGAAAATAGTCATAATTTTTCAAAATTTTATCACTAAAAGCAAATCATGATTTTTCAATTATAACTCTCAAAATTTTATCGGTTAGTCGCCTCGGTTTTCCCATTCGCCTAAGCATAGTAGAAGGGTGAGTTTGCTATTATAATCCTACATGAAGGCAACATTTTCCTCCCCAATGAACATGGTGCCTTGCTTGGTTGTAATGGTTTATGGGATTCCAACCAATACATGATATGATGTAACTTTCCGTCCAACGCTTATCACCGGCTAAGCCTCCACCCACTTTGTGAAATAATTGATAACAACAATGATGAAGTTGTGTTTCTTCGATGATGGAAGATGTATTTTACCGATCAGATCCATTGCACATCCTCTAAAAGGCTAGGGTTTGATAATCGGAAGTAGTAGCTCAACTATTAAGATCTGTATTGTCCCATTCAACCAGGGCCGGCCCAAGGGTCAAGAAACTCAAGTAAGGGCTTTAGGTCTCAAAATTTTGGGTGAAAAAAAAGCATCTAAAAAACTAATTTGGTTACAAATATATTATATGACAGATAAATTACAGACATTTGCATTTGCATAACTTAACTTATTAGCAAAAAGGTTTCAATTACTCTTGATCATAAATTCAAATTTAAGTCTCCACAAAATTGATTTTTTATAAATATTATGTTAAAAATTATATTTTTAAAGGTCACGTTAAAATAATTTGTTTAAAGCCCCTTAATTTGTTGGGTCGGCCGTGCATTCAACTAGCATGCCTTGCACCTCTTCCTAAATCGGAAACAAGCTGTTATTATACTCGACCAATAATTCCCATAGAAATAAATTAACTATTTCACCATGGAGTCTATTCTGTGTAAAGTAAACCACAAAAACCTTCATGCACCTTCCTTCGTGATCCTAAGGGCCTTCATCATCTTTATGAACAATAAGAGAACAACATTTACTCCCCTTTTATACAAGTCCCCATCCACCATCACATAACGCTTTCTGTTTTAACTTAAAATTGGTTGTTGTGGAGGGATCTTTCAGATAACCGACTAACTCTTGAATTTATGAATCATCCATACCGACAATAGGGCCGGCTTTTGGAGGAGTGCAAACAGCTCTACTAAGTTGAGCTTCCCAAATTTTTAGGCCCAATAATTTTTTATTTTATTTTATGTATAATACATGAAAAAAGCCAATATATATTAAAAACACGCTAGTATAATATAAATGATAAGTCTACCTGGTGGTAGAGAAGCTTGCTTGCATTATAGATGTCATGGGTATGATTGGACCTCACTTACGTCTAATTTATCGTAAATTTGGGTTCTAAATATCCTCAATATTCTCTTTTTCCTTAAAAACAAAATATAATTTTTTTCTTCTTATTTTTTTAAAACACTGGTAACTTTTGGCTCATAGTTTTCATGTAAAATAGAAAAGATCTGATTATAAACTTTTTTTCTTTTAAAAAGAAGTTGTGTTTTTTTATTAGAAGCCTATCGTTACTATCCAAGCCTTCAATTTTATAGGAATGGTCCTTGCACACCATTCCATTGTAAGTATTTTCGAGGGGACCTCCGCTGGTGTTTCTTTGTATCCAAAAGCTTGTTGGGCTGAATCATTTGCCTCACTATATTCTCAGAACGAGGTACGTATAATACAATCGCATCTGCAACATTCTCAAGAGCTCGTTTGTCGTCTCACAACCCTAGTAAAGGCTTGGATTCAGACATTTGTATTTTCCAATAATCTGTTTGTAGTTTATAATAGTAGATCAAGTGATTTAAAACCACTGAAAAAAGAGTTTGAGAAGAAAGTTCAAACTCTCTCTCAAAAAAATCAAACTATACCTACTAATAACATACTAATTAATAAACTCGCATTAACAATGAAAAGAGAGAGGAGATAACGACTACAAAAAAAATAAAAAAAATCCATGAATGAGAACACACGTTTACAATTAAAGCATAAGTAATTATGAGATGATAAAAAACGAGAAGGTCAACGTATATATGATGAAAATGATTGACGGGTATGCGACTAAATCAATGCTTATAGAATTTTGCATACGAGAAAGGCGAAAGAATTTGAAATATTATACTCCCTCTTCTCCCTCTATGCTAATAAGTGTCCTAAAGATATTTGTTAATGATTTAAGAGAAATGTTAATTAGTGTCCCGGCTACTGAAGACCATAAATGGTAACCTTTTATAGAAGTTTGTGTAATCGGTGAATTGGAAATTGAAAACTTTTACATTTTTAAAGAATAATTTCTTTGTTTAGCATGCTTATAGAGTGTCTCGAGGACACTCGATAACAAAACCCATGATTTAAAAGAGTAAATAATTTATAAATTTTATGTAGACAAAATTCTTTTTTGAAGTTTTAATGTGTTGAATACACAATTTCCAATAAAAACTTTACTCCCTCAATTTCTTTATAATTGACATTTTTGCATAAATTTTTTGTTTTTAATTAACTGTCATTTTCAAAGTCTAATACATCATTAAATATTATTTTACTTATATTACCTTTGGATATTTATTGCAGAGAAAGAAATATATGAAATGAGATATTAAATGATTAAAGTTTTTTTTTGAAAAAATCAAAATGGAATATATTAGATACGGCGTTGGAGACCCCTTAATACAAGGTGTACCAGAGGGACCAACCCGGAAAAACAACTAGTCACAAAGTATATTTACAAAACAAGGTCAGTCGATACCCAGACTAGATAAAGAGTCCGACCACCAATTTTGAGAACCGTACACAAAAGTGGTTTTATTGGCCTTTAGCCACCACAAAGAATGATATTTCACTTTTTCTATGAGCTGATCAATAGGTGTTTCAATGTTATTGAACAATCTGTTATTTCTTTCGTTCCACACCAGCCAAACACAAAGGAGCCAAAGTAATTGAAGGAAGGATCGACGCACCTTTGAATGACCTGTATAGTGAATAAATTGATGAAAATGGTCACTAATATTTTAAGTATCTGCTCCATACACGCCAATCCACGACCTAATATGTTGCCATAACGAGCCAAAAACAACTCTATGAAGGAACAAATGTGTTGAAGACTCATCATTGTCGCACCCCAAAATGCATAAAGTGTCTGCGCCCTGGAGAATACCGCACCTTTGGAGGTTGAGTTTCGTTGGAAGTCTATCCTTCATTAATCTCCAAGCAACAATGGAAACTTTCAATGGAACCTGCTTATGCCATACAAGATTTTCTGATGCATCAGGAACGTGAGTGCCCGTAGATGTCAGAGCATGGTATGCGCCCCTCACTGAGTATCCATCATGGATGTCTGGATCACATTGCCACCTGTCAGAAACATTAGGTTGCACAACAACATTAGCAAGTAAAGTCCTACACTCCTCTAGCATCTCCTCCTCCCACGCCTACAAATGTCTTCGCCAACTCCAAGCCTCACCACCTTCCCCCCAACCAAGGGCGCACATATCCGCCACTGTACTACTCTTATTTGTTGTAATATCAAATAAACGAGCAAACCTCCTACACAAAGGAACGTCTCCAACCCATCTATCCAACCAGAAAAAAATGTTCGTCCCATCCCTTAAAGCTTTCAACACCCTCTCTGCAAACCAGCCCCCATCATTCTCCCCTACTTCATCCATAATCTTCGCTATCTCCCACCACCAAGAAGAAACACTCCGGCCCCAACCTCCAACCTCCCTGCCTCCCTGCCTCCTCGCCATATCTCGCGCACCAATACCCTATACCAAAACCCGCCTCTATCCACCAACAACCTCCAACACCATTTTCCTAATAAAGCTATGTTAAATTCCCTCAACTGCCTCACCCCCAATCCTCCATACTCCTTTTGTAAACAAATAGAGCTCCAAGCGATCCAGGAAATTTTCCTGTTATCCCCACTCTCTCCCCAAAAGAAATTTTTAAAAATAGATTCAATGAGAGAAATTATACCTGACGGAGCTTTGAAAAAGGAAAGAGTATAGACAGGAAGCGAAGTCAGGACAGACTTGAGAAGAACTAACCGCCCCCGTAGGATAAAAAGCGACTTTGCCACCCTGCCAATCTAGATTTAATAGTAGCAACCACAGGTTCCCAGAAAGATAACTTACGAGGATCATCTCCAATCGACAAACCAAGATAAAAGAACGGAATTTTACCCACTTTACAATTTAAGAAAAAAGATGAATTGTTGTATCAAAATTAGTAAAATGTATTTGTTGTCTTGGTTTATGTAAAAAATTCGAAAAGTGACAATAAAAGAAACAGAGAGAGCGAGTTTGGTTAATCGATGAATAAATTAGTCACAATTCTTGAAAGGTAATCTAAAAAACCAACAATTTAATGTATATGTACAACTTTTTTTTTATACAGAAGAGATTTCTTTTATTGAAAAATCTTCTTAGAACATCTCCATTGGTATAACTAATTTTGGTTGCTTGACCTACTTTTTGTGAGTTCAAATTGCCACATTGCATCTAATCAATCTTAACCAATTTTACCGATTAGAATAAGCAACCTATATTTAACTCCACCAATTTGTATTTTTTATTTTCACTTAATTTTATTTCAAGTTTAAATATTAATTCAATTACTTTTTATTAATTTGTATTTTTTATTTTCCCTTGTTAAAGAATTATCTGTTTCTTCCCAAATGGTATGTGGATTTCTGTTGACATTTCAACCAGGTTTTGTTGTTTCTTAACGATAAACTACACACATTTCGCATTGTTTAAATAGAATTAAGTAATGAGAACGCCACATACATATATTTGCTCCAACTGAAAGTTGTTCTCAACGTACATATCAATTATTTGGCTTATATGCAGGAATGGACTTTCTCAAAGTCTTTAAGGAATTTACGCAAAAACTAGCCGAGCACGAAACATGCGTGGCATTGCTTGGATTCTCTATTTGGATTATATGGACTTACTCAAAGTTTTAAAGGACTTACTCAAAAAGTTGCTCAATTAATGTACTTCATCCGATCATTATAATAAATAAAAAATCATTTTCAATGTTCATTTAATAAATAATATTCCATCCGTTGCTAATTATAAGTAAATTTGACTTTTTAGGTTCATTCAATTAATGATGTATGTGATCCATATTATGAACTACTACATCATTAATTGAATGGATTTAAAAAGTAAAATTTACTTATAATTAAAAATGGATGAAATATATAACTTATGATACAAGTTATTATAGATCAAATTCAGTAATTTTTTAAATATAACAGTGATCGGATAGAGTACATTTCAATAACTGTAAAGAGTGTTTGACTGAAATAACATCACTTTCGAAACAGCATTTATGGGAGAGGAAATTAAAACGTGATTAATTTGATTCACTATTGCCCCTTGGCCCATTCACACCATGAATCCACGATGCCTCTATAAAAACCCCCTCCCTCCTCCATTTTTTCATCACAAACCAAGATTCCATTTTACTTTATTATTCATTCATTTGGAGTCTTGCTAAAAATATACTATACCTTGAACAAAACTGTCCTAATAAATTTTCCTCAATGTCTACTTCCATTGAAAATCGTCGACCCTACTATAATGGCCTTGAATATAACGTCGTTGAACCCTTTAAAACAATTAGCCCAAAAACACCATTGCTATCGGACCCTTCAAACAATGAAGAGGATGAAAAGTACTTGAGCATGGTGAAAAACATAATCCTGAAGGGAATATCTGAAGTAGAATCCTCAGTGTTAGACCCTCGTGATGTGGGAACCTTAGATCACTGGATTCAAAGAAACCCTTCCTTGATCCGTCTCACGGGTAAACACCCTTTCAACTCAGAGCCACCACTCCAAAGCCTCATGCACCACGGCTTCATAACTCCTGTTCCACTCCACTACGTTCGTAATCATGGACATGTTCCCAAAGCCTGTTGGGACGATTGGTCCATCGAAGTAACTGGTATGGTAAAAAATCCAGCCTGTTTCACGATGGACCAACTCATCCACGACTTCCCAAGTCGTGAATTCCCAGTCACGCTTGTTTGCTCTGCAAATCGTCGCAAGGAGCAAAACATGGTGAAGCAGACTATTGGATTTAACTGGGGTCCATCTGCTACTTCCACTTCAGTATGGCGTGGTGTACCATTGAGAACCGTGCTCAAGCGTTGTGGAATATTTAACCGTAAAAGTGGGGCCCTTTATGTATGCTTTGAAGGTGCTGAGGAACTTCCAGGTGGTGGTGGTTCAAAATATGGAACTAGTATCCTCAGCGAGGTTGCATTGGATCGCACAAGCGATATCATTCTGGCGTATATGCAAAATGGTGAGGTTTTAGCTCCTGATCATGGTTTTCCTGTCCGGGTTATCGTGCCTGGTTTCACTGCAGGAAGAATGGTGAAATGGTTGAAGCGAATCATTGTAACAACCAAAGAATCTAATAGCCATTACCATTACCATGACAACAGATTACTTCCCTCGCAAGTTGATGTTGAGCTTGCCAATAAAGAAGGTATATTATTGTTCTTGAGAAAATGAAGACAAGTAAAATAAAAACTATGTCAATAATGAAGGAATAAATTACGTCAAGTGACACATAAAATTGATATAGCTAGTGAAAAACCAACTTGGGTTGGTCTGGTGGTATTGGCTTGAGACATGTGAGTGTGCTCCTCCTCAAGGTCTCATGTTCGATTCTCCCCATACCAATTTGAGTAGGCTAATTTATATAAAAAAATTGTAAATCATAACTAATTAACATAACTTATTTTGACAATTTTCTCCCTATTGCACGCCACAGTACTAGTTAATAGAAGACGAGTGATGATATTTATACAACTATTTAATGACAATTTTTGTTACAATCTTCTTTTTCTTTCTTTTTATTGGTAAAAAACAATTGAAAGAGAAAAATGAAGAGAATGTAAGAACATAATAAGTGTATGAGAGAAAAAGTTATACAAAAGTTGTCATAAAATGGTTGTACAAATATTATTTCTTATAAAATGACATATACATGTATTCCATCTTTTCTCACTACTAGAAAAAGCAAAATTAGCGAGGGAAATTAGTGACGGAAAAAATGAAATTCCTCACAAATTCCTTGGTCGCAAAATTTAGTGACGGAAATAGAGAGGGATTTCACGTTTTCCCTCACTAAATATCCCTCACTAATTTTTGTTTTTTTAGTTGGCTGCTGTAACAACATCGCATCGCTTCTATGGTTTAAAGTTTGCTACCACTGAATACTTTGTTTTGTTCTTCATTGTTCGGTTGTTGTAAGTTGCAAAGTGAAATTTCACAGGTTTTCGTTGGCAAAGTTAAATTTCTTAATTAAAACAGAAAAATGATTCACTAGAAATCAATTTGATTTACCAAAACTTCAATGGAAAGAGCGCACCACATTTGTAAGGAGAGAAATTGAATAGATCGTGTGTGAGTACAATGTTTAATGACTAATTTAATCACATCCATTGATATTAATCCAAAAACTGCCATTTACCAAATGATGTCACCCATGTATATATATTATCAAGGTAGCTATAAATATACAAGGATATTGTTGTTTTTGATACGAGAGAAACATAAAACAATATATAAAAAAAAGAGAAATATTAATCAAACTTTGAGGTAAATTCTAGAAATACAAATACTATGAGATACAAATGAAATTATATAATTATTTTATAAACTCCACACGAAGTCCATGAATGCACCTCATATAAATAGCGGCTCAGTTCTGATAAACTCCACACAAAGGCTGTGAATGCACCTCATAATAATAGCGGGACACTCATTTGGACAATGATCGTCAGAAATACACCCGTGATACACAACTGCAATGTCATATAAGCAAAAAAAACGTTACTAAAAGGTGATAATATTTTGATAATAATATAAATTAGAAAATGGTGTGAAAATTGACATACCACGGTCATTTGTAACAACAAGAAATGGAGAAAGAATGATGATCAAAGCATAAACATATAAGTGAATTTGAGCCTATATTTCTTCCTTCGCATGTTAAAAATAAAAAAAGTTTGATCTATTTTATAACTAAAAATTTCATGTTTAACTAGCTTCAGTCCACGTGAGCTTAATTCAATTGGTAAGAACATTGCATAATATATGAAAGATTTGAGGTTCGAATCCCGACCATCACAAAAAAAAAATGTTTAACTAGCTTCAATTAAATTTTATTTAACATTTAAGAATTCCTCGAAGTCATTTATAAAATTGAAATTAATATTAAATATTTCTAATCAATATATCATATTTATCTCTTTATATCACTCAATTCATGACTTAACCTTAGGAATCATCTCAAATAAAAATCTTTGATAGTAATGAAAGTGTGATCAAAAAATCTTTGACAGTGCATGAAAGTGTGATCAATATATTATAGATGGATGCCCTTTACTCATTGGATCAAACAGTTGGTCCATTAACTCATTTCCAAACTCCTTTTTTTTTTAAGGTACTCATTTCCAAACTCTTGTATTTCTCTATAATTAAATATGGTTTATTCGTAATAGAATCATACACATAAGAAATACTATTTCTCTTTCTACCAAAAAAAAAAGAGAAATACTCTTTCTCTCACTTTTCTTTTTTTCTTTTCATCATCTATATTTTTATAATATGTTAGCAGCACAATCTAACCAACCGACAAGGTACACTAGTCTTAGGACCATCTGTTTGATATTATACACTAAACACAAATCAAACATATTTTTATATACAAATCTCTCTTTCTCTATACAAATCTCTCTTTCTCTTTACATCACGCAATCAATAACATAACCTTAGAAAACATCTCAAATAAAAATCTTTGATTATCATGAAAGTTCATTTTAAGTTTTTATTTATCTTCTAACCTTTTTTAATATATAAAATCCTAAAAGAGAACAAAAATGATGAATGATAAAAACAAATGTGTTGTATATATTACACATCGAAGATGTGACAACATTAATTATAAATTATAATGAAGCTCAAATACACTAAAATGGCGACACACAGGTATCAGATACGTATGCGATACCAATACTCTGCAAATATGTAGCTACAAAGTATCGAAATTAATTATTTTAATTTAAAATATTTTTTATCGGATACTTATAAGATACTCGACATATAAGATACTTCACATAGACGTATCCTAAAAAGAAAAAAATAAAGGGTAAAAAAGTGAGATTATGTTGTAAAAATTTAATGTAGATGTATATGATTCAATTTAAGATACGGATAACTATAATTGTTTTTCGATTAACCAATTAAAAATTATGTTTTAGGTGGACAAAAGTAATGATAGAGGAGATTCAGTCAATCAACATTAAACAAACCTTGTTTTGAATTCTTTTATTGACGTATTTGTTGATACCCTAACATATAAATGAAAATACAATATGATTTATACGGAAACTTTACATTTTTTATTTTGATCACATGTATTGTCTTTTGTAAATTGTGATTTTTTTGATTATATAGTATTGAAGAGTAATCAAAGCTTATTTTTTTTTCCAAGTATTTTACATGGATATAGATTTTAGTATAAATTGTTTTGTTAATTAACATATCTTAGCTGTATCGTATCCTGAATTTTAAAAATTCTGCGTATCCGTATACCCGTATCGTATTATAGCCACACATGTACTATGTATCCGGGCTTCATACTATGATATAACCATCTCTTTTTTTTTGTTGACAAAATTTTATATTACAGTCAAGGTTTTTCAAAAGTGCTAAAATATAAACTCTGGCGAGTTTACTTTTTTAGGTGCCAAAATCGTGTAAACTCAGACGTAAACTCAATTTTTGGTAAAATCGGAAGGTTGACCGAGTTAGCACGACTTAGAATCGGTAAAATCGGGTAAACTCGTCCGAGTTTGCGAGTTTACCTTTTAAAAAACCAGTTTTTTTTTCCGGTTTTGGCCCAGTTTTCAATTAAAATACAATTCAGTTTTAAAGCCCAACCCAACATCACAGTGTTATGAATGCGCGACACTTCTTTTATTCTTCTCAAAAATGTACAACACAACGTTTCTAATCTCTTCTCCTTCTTCAACGATCTCCAAACTGAAACCCTAACCTTCTTCTCAAACCCGATTCCGACGCCAACGATTGTGACGCCAATTAGGCTTGCAGTGGTGGTGTTTGTGTTCAGGGTGGTGGAAGGCATCTTTTCAAATTTCAGCAAAAAATAGAGCTTCAAAAGTTACCGTACTTAGTAACTTACTACTTAGAGTTCAAACTTTATTTTTACTTTCCTTTATTCTTTCCTAAATCATTAGGCTTCAAAAGGCATCTTTTTTAAGCATGGTTAAGGTTTAGATCATTAGAATATACTTTTACTTAGAATGTCGATTTCTATTTATATAGATTGCTATTGTGAATGTGTGATATTCTGTTTTTGATGTGTGATTTAATGAATACTGAACAAATTTTAAATTTGAGAGTTGCTGAACATAGTTTAAACTTATGAAACTTGCTTTTTCAGATGGTTTTATGGATGACTAAGAGACTTATGAAACTTATGATTTTATGCGTTAACTTATTCTATTTTGATGCTAAGTTGAACATAAGTTTTATTATGGTAGTTTGGTATAATTTGCTTTTGTAATTAAGTCATATTTTACACTATTGACCTATTTACAATATTGTTTTAGCTTATATATGTCATGCATATAATAAATTTTATATCTTTAATTTTAGGTAAACTCGTACGGATTCTCGAGTCGAATCGTATGAGTTTATTTAGGAAAACCGAGTTGAGGTAAACTTTCGAGGTACAAAATCTTGATTACAGTTATAGCATATCAATGTGAAAATTGTATGTAATACCCTCAAATTTTAAAATATGATTTTTGAATTGAAACAAATGTATTTACAATTTATTTTTATAAGAGGATATTTATGAAATTTATAAAGATCTCTTTAGTCACGTAGATTGTATATTCCAGCGTGACTTAAGTCACGTGGAGGACATTTTGGGAAGTTTAATTGGGAGTGAACAATTTTTTATGGGAGAAGAGCAATATTTTAAGAATTATTCCAAACTTTGGCACTTCTTATCGGCTATGATATGCAAAACTAGTATTAGACCCGTGCTTCATATAATATTGCGGTAATCTTATAAAAAATGATTTCATTGTTAATATTGTCATATGTTTAAATATATTAAATAAAAATTATCAACATTTATATTATGTTTCTGTTGAATATTTTTTCTTATATATAGAAAAATATGTTAAATATTTGAATCGCCTATGTTGTGGATTTTATTTTTTTATGTACGCGAAAACAAAATTTTATATACATATATGAGAAAGTTAATAAAATATATTTTTTAAAACACATGATTATCAAAGTATCAAAATTAATTTAATATTTTCTATTAAATAACTTTTTATTTTATATTTAAAACACCGTTCAATGCTTGCGTCGCAATCGTTGCAGATTTTTTGCATTTAATCTACATAAACAAATTTTATATAAATATATGAGAAAATTGATATAATAAAATCGTGGAAACTCGTTAATATTGTCAAAATATAAATATCAATATAGTGTTTCTATTGAATAACTTTTTATTTTACATGCAAAACACCGTTCAATGTTTGCACCGCACCCGTTGGAGATTTTATATGCTTATATATGCATAAATAGATTTTTATGTACATATATGAGAAAATCCATATGATAAAATTTTAGAAACTCGTGACTATTTTCTAAATATCAGTATCAATGTAGTGTTTCTATTAAATAATTTTTATTTTATATGCAAAACACCGTTCAATGTTTGCACCACATCCGTTGCATATTTTATGCATTTAATCTACATAAACAAATTTTACATAAATATATGAGAAAATTGATATAATAAAATCGTGGAAACTCGTTAATATTGTCAAAATATAAATATCAATATAGTGTTTCTATTGAATAACTTTTTACTTTACATGCAAAACACCGTTCAATGTTTGCACCGCACCTGTTGCATATTTTATATGCTTATATATGCATAAATAGATTTTTATGTACATATATGAGAAAACCAATATGATTAAATGTTAGAAACTCGTGACTATTTTCTAAATTTCAACATCGATGTAGTGTTTCTATTTAATAATTTTTTATTTTATATGCAAAACACCGTTCAATGTTTGCACTGCATCCGTTGCAGATCTTATGCTATTTATTTGCAGAAACAATTTTTTTATGTAAATATATGAGAAAATAGGTATGATAAAATTGCAGAAACTGATTAATATTGTCAAAATATAAACATTAACATAGTATTTCTATTGAATAATTTTTTATTTTATATATGCAAAACATCGTTCAATGTTTCCACCGCATCCGTTGCAGATTTTATGTGCTTGTATATGCATTAATAAATTTTTATATCTACATATATGAGAAAATTGGTATGATAAAATATTGGAAACTCGACTATTTTCATAATATCAACATCAATGTAGTGTTTCTATTAAATAACTTTTTATTTTATATTTAAAACACCTTTAAATATTCGCACTGCACTATATATATATATATATATATATATATATATTTTAATGTAACGATATGTGATAGTCGATAAGATAAAATTTGAAAAACTCGTGACTATTTTCAATATATCAACATCATTGTTTGTATTGTTTCTCCAAAATACCGTTATATATTTACACCGTACTCATTGTAGAATTTATTTACTTATGTCTCCAAAATCAAATGGAAAGATAGTGTCATCCGTAATTATCATGACTATATATTGGGTTTTAAAAAGGACAATTATGAAATTTTGTTGGATTTCGATTTTTATACATTGTTTTTTAAATAACTTTTTTATATATGGTTAGTAGATTAAAAAGTCAAATAATAATTTAAAATTAAATATATTTCAAAGAATTGTTAATTTTGCATCCAAAAAACAAATAAATTTGTTATATCCACCTATCCGTGGAAGTGCAAATTAATTACAATTTTTATTAGAGAAAAAATAATTGGCTACACCTTTCCTAAAAAAAAAAATAATAATAATTGGCTACACCTTTTTGTTTTTAATTAAAAGACAAACAATGTTTTAAAAGTTTTCCAAAGACTTATTAATTTTGTATCCCAAAAAATAAATATGTGTAGAAATTTGTTATATCGTGGATGATTCAATGGTATTTGTTTTTTAAGTCATATTTAAAAAAAAAAATTGATTTTTTTTTCCGATAGGCCAAAAGAAAGGTTAAGCATCAAGGTGAGTCTGAAGCATCCCAACTAGGTTGACAACCAACAGAAACCCCATCCTCTACCGCCTTCCTATACGTAATATTATTAAAAAAAGGAAAAAAATATGTACAAAAGAGGGGGACTAGGCCAAAACCCACTTAAAACCAAAAAGAAACGATAGAAATAAACGACAAAAACAGGCTGTGGAAATCTAAAGTTAGGCAGTCCATGTCTGTCTCTAGCAAAATCAACTGACAGTGAAGCATGCAATATTCCAAAACTAAGTAGGAATGGACTCATAAAACCATGGGCTCATAAAAACCAATGAAGGATTATGTAAACGGTACATAACACAAAGAGCAACTCGGGATCATTGTTACCAACCCCGCGAATGTTCCAATATAAAATATTCATTGAGAAGATGGGAGTGGACCCGGGTTAGATAAGTAGCCTTAGTCTGCTCCTTATTCTGTTTTGCCAATTTCTTTTTCTGAGACTTTGAAACAACTGGGGAAAATGGCACATCCTCATTCACCGCAGCCTTGTCCAACCATGTCTTCATAAAATCAATTTCCTTCTGTAACGTTGGATCCACCGTTGCATCAGGATCAGCCCGGATAGAATTAATATCTAAAGACGTAACCGGTGTAATAATAGGCTCATGAGTTACCACAATTGCAGATCGAGCCACAACATCTATAACATTTGTAAGAGGCATACTAGATGAATTTTGAGAGACATCAAGAGTACGATTTACCGTGGCTGCCAGTGGTGGTGAGATATTCGCGACAGTGTCTTCCAATTGCTGCACAATATTTCCTTCAATCATAGAGGAGTCGGCTCCCATATTTTTTTTCTCATCTGAAACATCATCAATGGCCGAATGTTGCACAGGCTCATCCACTACAATGGTAGCGTGCTGCTCTAGTTCTTTTGGTATTTCTTGCTGATGTACCGTAATGGTATGTGTCTCCGTTTCAGCAGTTACCAGATCAACATTCTTCTGTGGTGCTGCAAAAGCAAGAGAGGAACCTATACCCGATGGATTGTCTTTGATAGGAACCCAATTTTGCTTTGTTGTTGGAACTGGTTTTTTGCCTTGGACAATTTTTTCTTTGTGCACAATACTGTCCTTCCGAGGATATAGCCACCTACATGAGGAAACATCATGGCCTATGGTTTGACAATGCGTACAGAATTTCGGAAGCCACTCATAGGCAACCACCACATTAAACGCATAACCTTCCCTTTCAACCGTGACCTCATGAAAGAGTTTGCGTGAAAAATCCATGTCAACAAGTATGCGTGCATAGTGACCAAAGATGCGCTTGGAAGTCGCATTATCAATGAGGAGTGGAGTGCCCACAACACTAGCAATTTCCCGGAGCGTCCTATCCATCCAATACTCCTGTGGCAATTCCAAAAGTCGAATCCACACTTGGGCATGAGCGTTACGTTGTTTGTGCATATTGAAATCTTTGGTCCATTCAAAAAGTCGGAGAACACCTGGCTTCAGATTTACCGTCCCCTTCGCCCATACCATGCGCATATCATCCTTAGAGGCAAAAAAGAATTCATAGAAACCCCTCCCTAAGGGCGTCATGGACCATGCTCCCATCATTTTCCACTGGTTTTGAAGCTTCGAATGGATGTCTTTTGCAGTGTAGGGTTTGTCACCCTTGTTCAGAACCAGTCGACCACGTAGGTTACGCTTGCAAACTGCCATACCCTTTTCGTATATTGCTTGTGAAATATGGATGCTTACGGATTCACCGCGGATTAAAGGCTGTGGCAAATTATCGTTACTGGAAATCATATTTGATGATGCAGTCAATGCTTGCATGAAAGAAATGTTGTGCGCCGGTTTGGGAGGAGGATGAGCCATCGCTGCAATTGAATGATTCACAACAATTTTGTTCACTTGTGAGGCCAGCTCGGCCTGCCAATCAAAGGCCATGGCCAAGGCTTTGGTAGCGCACTTGTATTTTTCCAATTTATTTTTGCAATGGAATCTCACCAAAACAAAATTCAATTGGAGCAAAGGTAATTTGGCACCAAAAACAAAAGAGAAGTCCACCGATTGGATGAAGACCAAAAAATGGAAAAGAGAAGAACACTGTGATGATGATTCCGGAAGGAGATCAAAACGGCACAGTACTCTCCAAAACCAAAATTGAAGATCAAGAAGGCAATTGAATCACGTTTCCACTACACCAAATAAATCCAAGAACATGCCTCCAAAACGTGACAATTTAGTTGTCCAAATAGATGATAATATGAATTAGTAGTCAATGGGCTGGAACAAAGAAATAATTGAAACGGCGCTCATACTAGGTTCGGAACCCTAGCAGAGAGTGAATTGAAAAAAAATAAAAATAAAAATTGATTGATTCTATAGTTATCAATCAAATATTTGTTAGACTTGTGACCATTATCCGTAATTTTTTTAACAAATTAATTAATTTCATAGTTATCCCTGACAATTTGTTACATTGTGATGATCATTATCCATAATTAATTTTTAAAAAAAAAATTAAATTAAATTTTGCAAAATGACCATTATGCACCTAAAATTAAGGAGATCATGAGTTTTAAAGAGGACGATTATGAAATTTTGCTATACTTCAACTTTCATATATTGTTAGTAGATATTTACCAAAACAACAAAAAATAAAGCATAAAATTTTTCCTAGCATCTTAAAATGTGAAAGAAAAAAAAAGAGGTCATAAGATAGGGCAGAAAATGTGAAAAAATAGGTGCATCATTACCAGATGCAGTGTTCTGCCTCTTCAATTCACAGCCTTTCCACAATACACATAGTCAAGCCAATGTAGTTTTATACAAAACAAAGATCTTAAGTTTTCTACTAATAAAAATACTGAAAATATGAGAATTTTCTTCATTTACCATTTTGATTCTCAACTCTGCTTATTTTCTAGCAGCAGCTGATTGGTATGCATCACTTAGATAGATATCCGGTGTGCGAAGCAGGTTACTGAAGAAGATGTTGCAAACATTAACATGGCTTTGACATTATGACTTAACCTCTGGTTGAGCATATTAAAGAATATAAAACAATGGAAGTATATTTTTTTGGGAAACAATCCTAAATGAGTCTAAAAGTTCAAACACATACCTACTACAGTGCTCTTCTCTTGGAATAGACAAGGGTGAGCTGCTTCTATTACCTTCAAACCCAGGAAAAGGGAAAACATTAGACATGAACGATTCACTTTACTTACCTAAGCAAGTTACAGCGAGTTACCCTAAATAGTGCACGATAACCATATATTTAAAGAAACAATAGACAATCAAAATAAAATAAAATAAAACACCTCTGAAACAAAAGAAATACCACCAGTTTCTGAAGAAAGGAGGGTGAGAAAAGCAATAGAAAAAAGTAGAAGCTATCTGCACTTACTAACAAAAAGATGAAGTCAATAATAGCCCACTCCAAATTATAAAACAAATAAATAAATCCACTTAAACCCTAATTCTAGGTTTTTTTTTAGCAAATCTGATCGCAAGAGTAGAGAGAGAAGCAGCGACAACGCAGCAACACAGATAGGTATTATAATCTCTATTAATCAATTTCATGTTATAGTGTTTATGTGTATTGTATTGGTGGTATAAGATAGGGTTTTGTTTCTACAGGAGAAAATTTCATACAATTTTTTGATTTTGAAAGAAAGATGGAGACGGACGAAGAAAAATGTAAGCATCTCTTTAAACATAGCAACAAAATCTCCTTTTGATATTCATACTTATTGTCCTCTCTCTCTCTCTCTCAGATTTTTGTAACGAAATTCGGAAAAATTTGGAATCCCGTGACATTGTTGAAGATGGTAATGATGCGTCAAACCTATATACAAAACAATTGTTTACACTAAAGCCGATTTCTCGACATCGCCATTCTTTCGTCATTGGAATTGGAGAGTGTAAATGGTATGCAACTTTCTTAATTTTCTATTTTATATATTCAAGAGTGAATAATATATAATTGTAAAGATATAGTAAAGATTGATATGCCAATGCAGGAATTTCATAGTTTGTCGGAGGGAAAATCGGTTCCAATTTCGGTTATTTGTTGACAAAGACAGCATTCCAATGTTGAACTTTTATGCACTGAAAATAGTAGCGATAATTCACCCCATTGACTACCGGCTAACTAAATGTCATGGTAGGTTTTCATATAAAGTTATTATTATTTAATTATTTTTTTACTACTACTAACTATTTCATCTGAGTTTATTCAGATCGATTCCACTCAGTTTGTAAGTTTCACCCAGGGTATGATTTTCATCTTGAGTGTGCCTGTGAAAAAGGTTTTCTTGACGCTGAGGGTAATGTTAAAGTAGAATTGCAGGTTCAGATGTTTGGGTAATTCGTTATGTATGCATTAGAAATCTCAATCTCATTCTATTGTTGTTGGTCAATATACTCATAAATTTTTTACCATATTACTAAGTATACTGACCAATAAAAGGCATTGGGTGTCACTGAATTCCATGCAACTCATTGTATAATTGTTTTTAATGCACAGAGAAATGTCTTTCCACCTCTCGTTGTAAAGAAGTATCGAACTGAGCTTTATTTGACGTATACGCTTATTTTGGACAACATTTGTTCTAGATTTATTGAGAACACAAAAGAAAATGTGAAGAGCCTGATTCAAGATAAAAATAAGTGGTCAAGGTATTTTTTACTTTTTTTCTACGTGTAAGTTGAAAATGATATTTTATTTATTGTTATGGAGTTGACAAAAGAGTGACAAACATACATGATATTGTTAAGTTAATATATGTATATGGTTTAGAATTTGAATTTTACTAATATATAGTGGAATGAGTAACAATCTCGTCATTAGTTCCCCGTAAGCGAAAAACAATAAATATTAGGCTTAATAGCAGTTTTGACCACCTAAGCATCAGAAAATTGCGATTTTGACCCCTTAACAAAATAAAATACAAACCAGCTCCCTAAGTATGACCCTTTTTGTAGTTTTGACCCCTCGAGCCAATTTTGACTTAGTCAATGCACACATGGCAGTGAGTAAGATGCCACGTGTGCGTTTTTTCTGAAAAATAAATACAAATGCCACGTGTATTTGTAAAATGCAAAAAAAGGGAATGAAAAACTGAAGCACGTGAGCTTCCTCTTCTTCTGCATTCTCCCCCACCTCCTCTCCCAATTCCTCCACTGCACCACCACCCCCTCCCTCCAACCACCACCACAACACAATCAACAACAACCACCGCACTACCAACTTCAAAATACACACATGGCATTTGTATTTATTTTTAAAAAAATGCACACGTGGCATCTTACTCACTGCCATGTGTGCATTGACTAAGTCAAAAATGGTCCGAGGGGCCAAAACTGCAAAACGAACAGTACTTAGGGGGGCTGGTTTGTATTTTATTTTGTTAATGGGTCAAAATCGCAACTTTCTAATACTTTGGGGGCCAAAACTGCTATTGAGCCTAAATATTATGAACATTTGTAATTATATGTTTAGCATGTCATAGTTGATTTAATTTTTTGTTTTGTTTTGTTTTTGAAGCAATGTCTTAGTTAATTAGACATAAGTTGGAAAGGAACTAATTATTTTAAGATCAGATTTCAAAGTCATACCCTAACAACTTTGCCACCCACTTTATGTTGTTCGCCATTCAACAATCTCTTTTCCAGCAAATACTTTGGACTTATATGGTCGGTGCGTATGATAAAAATAGCTCCTCAACGAGTAATTCCTTCACTTTTGTACTTCCACAACAATCGCCATCAATTCCCTCTCATACACATGCTTTAATATGCCCCTCTTGCATCAACATTGCACTCAATCCGATCCTGATGCGTTAGTTTCTATCTCAAAGGGCTAGTTAAAATTAGGCGTAGTTATTAATGGTAATTCATCCATCTTCCATCTCAAAGTCTCGTAAGACTTGAGAGCTTCTTCACTTCAATTGAAGCATTAAACACAAGATTGATTATCAAACATTTGTGTCAGATGCCTATCAATCAAACCAGCAGCGGAGCCAGAATTTTTTTTTGGGTGGACCACAAAAATAAAGTATAATATATACACAAAATTTATGTTATAATAAACATTAAACACAAGATTGATTATCAAAAATTTAAATTTTATACCATAACAATTCAAGATAATTATCTATACATTTCAATTGATTTGAAAGTGTGATAATAAAACATACTGAGATGGAGAAGAGGGTCGACTGCAAAGTAATTTTAGTTAAAAATCAAAGATATTTTAATAATTTTTCATATAATTTTTTTGGGTGGTGTGGTGGCCCACCTTGGCCCTAAAGGCCCTCCGCCATTGAATCAAACCATACCCCTACACCAATCTCCCATAATACCCGGATAAACCGAGAAACCCACATAACCCTTTAGGATCATTGGGACAAGCCCACTCTTGTATTACTTTAATTTTCACAGGATCAACAAAGATTAATTTAAATCTTGTTATTCCAACTGAGTCATGCCGAAACAACACTTCATTGCATTCACCCTCAGGACATTGGTTCTCAACAGATCAAGTACTATTAGAAGATGATGATAATGGCCTTCATGAGTTCAAAATTTAGTCTTGCGAATATCACCCTCTTTCGTTCGAATATGATGATACCCTGATTTCAAATAGATCAACATACTTTCCCCAGGTTGAGCTCTAAATACCTAATAATTGACACAAATATGTCCTTACAGAGAGATGAAAACCACAATAAAATGACTCCACTAACTAAAATGTGAAATGTGGAAGGACTATAAGTCAATTCCACTAGCACTTCTTAAGAAATAGGAATAATTAACTACATGATAGGAACAATATAGCTAAGTAAATCAGTTTCAACAGTACAAATGTTGTACAAACTATGTAGTAGTCTAAGTTTGTATTTGATGCTTTTGTAGGAATCTATGTTGTACAAATGTTGTGAATTTAAATGTGATACTCTTAATTTATGAGAAATGAAATTTTGAAACCCATGTTTTGTTATTCAACAAAAAACACGGGTGTCAAACTCTCCCTCAAATTTTTGTTTGCTAATTAACTAATATGATTTTTCAATATTTGCAGATTCTGTACTTTCATGAAAAAAAGTGACCAAATTTCAAAGGACGGAATGTTTTGGGAAGAACAAGATGTAATTAAGGAAGCCTTGGTCGAGCACTTTTTTGTAGATGGTGCTTGGACATCTCCTTTGCTAATGGAGATATTATACAATGGTTATAAATCAATAAATGCTAACAATACTACGACTAAGTTTGTCAGAATTGAGGAAAATAGGTTTGGGTTGGTTGGTGATGTTCCATCCCTATTTAATAGCATTGTTGGTATAGAGTATCAACCTATAAAGGTTAATACACCTACTGAAGAGGATTATGAAAGAAATGTCACAAAGTTGGGTTGCATGATTGTGGAAATATTTGTTCTTGACTATCTATTCAGGTACCATATATGATTTATTTAATGACATGGGATCTTGTATTTTTATATTAAGTATTCATATTATTATTATTATTATTATTATTATTATTATTATTATTATTATTATTATTATTATTATTATTATTATTATTATTATTATTATTATTATTATTAT
>Ga0228711_1002030_pt1 | contig 30757 bp, 11 predicted proteins | sample MedpolnodulmetaG_2_FD_177996 | JGI IMG/M metagenome (GOLD analysis project Ga0228711, IMG submission 177996) | Root nodule microbial communities from Medicago polymorpha collected in Santa Monica, California, United States - brown nodules | ecosystem: Host-associated > Plants > Roots > Nodule... | reverse complement strand
GGGGGGGGGGCGTGAGAGGTTGAGAAAGAGATCGATGGCGGTGACGGCAACGGTGGCCAGTGGTGGCGGGGTGAGTGAGAGGCACAGAGAGAGAAGAAAGGGAGATTGGGTGAGTTAGACTGTTACAAGGCAGCATGAGAGAGAAAGAAGAAAGGGAGATCTAAGAGAGAGAAAAGGGTGAAAAAGAATAAGTTGTGTGAAATTACCAAAATAGCCGTGCCACATGGGGGGTGTGCCTTGGGGTGTACATGGAAGTGTGTCTATGTATCTTTTTCCTTACTTAATACTGATTCATGTATTACTATGTCTTTTATCATTAATGTGAATGTAATTTTTTTTTTTTTTAGTATGACTAAAAATAGGCACCGCCGGATACATAATCAATAATCTTAACCACAACAGCAAAATTTTGCCACCGTAGATTTCACAATAGATTGTATTATTTTAATATTAGGGTTTGTTTATTTGTATATGGGTTCCCGCGTTGAGGTTTTTTGAATTCTCGGTATTTTTTAGGGTTGTATATTGAGATTTGTGGCTATGTTTGGATTGGCACATGTGAAGGTGAGAAAAACACAAGAAGGGGGGGTTGAATTGTGTTTGCTTTTTCTTCGTTTTCTCCTACTGAAGTCACTGTTCAGAAGCAGATAGATTTCAGCTTCTGAATAATCAGAATCTAAATGCAGCGGATAAAAACAGAGAGAGAGAAGAAGAAAGACACAAAACAATTATACAGGTTCCTTCCACAAACCGAAAGTAGTCATGTCCCCCTTGCACTTCGAATGAGAGTTCACTAAAAATGTAATATCAAATTACAACTGCTCAATGCTACAACTAGCACGAGACTTCAAATTACTCAAGCACACAAGCAAGAGATTTCCTATGCTCAAGCACACAAGCAAGAGACTTCCAATGCTCAAGCACAACTGCAAGAGACTTCTAATGCTCAAGCACACAAGCAAGAGACTTTCAATCAAACAGAATTACAAAGAAATTTATTTGAGTTTGAACATTTGATATACAATCAGTGTTGTTCACAATACAAATCAGATACAGACTCTTAAGACTATAGAATTTCTAAAATATGGACTTTGATAAGAAACTCTAAGTGACTTTGAATGCAAAACAATAACAGAGTATGAACTTTGAATTGTTGTAAGAGTCTAGCTTTCATGTGTGTCTGTATTCGTGTGTATTCTTGTATTGTTATTCAACTAGTAAGTCTTCACTCCTTTATATAGAGGGGTGAAAGATACATTGGAGAATTGCCAACACACAAAAAAGAGTCGTTTGAAGCTTGTTGATAATCACCAATGATCTTTTGCCTGATATGGTTATTGTCCTATGCAGGATCAATTTCAAATGCATTCCTTGTATGAAGGAACATTTCTGCAAGCAGAGCTGTTATTCTTGTCTTGTTGCAGAGACACGAACAGAGTAGTGGAGGAAGTGGTTGTACAGTTCGTACAATTGTCCTTTGTTAACGCTCTTGATAGAACAAGCATCCAATGCTTTCAAATTCCTTCACAAGGGCCGTTGTTACACTCTTTCAGTCTTTTGCAGTTCTTAGGCGTGATAAAATCATTTGAACAACCTTTGAAGTTTTAAGTCTTTCTTTCATCTCCTGATGAACTTCAGCTTCTGGTGACCTTGCTTCTGATGAGGTGATTCTGATGAACTTGCTTCTGATGACGTCATCACTTCAGGAGCACTTATACTTTAGATGCATTTTTCTTCAGATGCTTCAAGCTTCCTTTTTGTTGATTCCTTTACTCTATTTTGTTCTTCCAGAACCTTATAAAGATATCAAATTTTTCCTATGGTCATGTACACTTGAACAAATATTAGCATATCCAATTGACAATTTTTAATACCTGGTTATCATCAAAACTCAAAGGGTAACGTATGTTAAATATTTTTCGTTTCAACAATCTCCCCCACCCTAAGGGTAATGTTTGTTAAACGTATTTTGTTCCAACAATCTCCCCTTTTTTGATGATGACAAACATTACTATTTAAAAATGTTCAATTGTTAATCTAATTAACAAGTTGACTATATGGGTTTGAGGTTTGTAAGCTCCCCCTGAGTCCAATAGTACTTTAAGGTGAGGTTTGTAAGCCCCCCTTGAGTTCTATCCATGTTAATTAAATTTATCATTAAAGGCGCAATAAAACTCAGAATAATCTCACATTAAAAGATTAAGAGATAAGAAGATGGTCCTATTAATTTAAATTGTTTATAATTAAATTAATGGGGCTCAACGCTTATAAATTAATGGGAGGGATGCTTAGAAATTTCTTGTTCGTGTTGTTAGGATGTGGGAGGTTCCAATGTTTTTGAATCCAGATCAAATAAGCTCTGTAGAGTTGGTTTTGGTGGATGAATGTGTAAGTTTTTCAAGTTTTCAAATAGATGGGGTTTATTATTTCTTTTACAATGTATCTGTGGTTGTATTTTAAACATGGCGATGTAAAATTGTTTTGGAACTACTGTTGTGTAGGGGGACAAGATTCATGCTAGCATACGAAAATAGCTGTTGTACATGTTTCATAAAAAAAATATTGAAGGCTAGGGGACGTGTACAAGTTATCGAATTTTACGGTGATACCTAATTTTGGATCTTATTGAACTACTAATAATAAATATAAGTTGATGTTCCAAATGAAGACAAAGGTTTCAGCTCATGCAAGCAGTTTGATTCCTGTTCATGGTTTCAGTTTCACCAAAATTATTGAGATAACCAGCACACCAAGGACCATGATGGTTTAGTTGGTTGGTTTATTTTTCATTGTTTCTTTCCTAATTCACTATGAATCTCACTCTATGTCTGTATTGATAAAAACTCGGTGTTTTTTTTAGATGTGATTGGTGTGTTGAGTGGCATGTCTGCTAAGAGGGAGTATGTCAGGGATGGGAAGGTTACTAAGATTATTGTTATAGAGTTAACTGATCACAGGTTTGTTTATTTTGAAGCTTATTGTATATAGTTTAAAAGCACCGTTGATGGGTGTTTATATTTGTAGAATTTGTCTAATGATTTATGTATAATGTGACACTGGTAAATGTGAGTGTGCACTATTTGGAGAGTATGTTGAAGAGATGAAAAAGCTTATTGGTAAAACTGTTGATAGAGGACCAGTTGTTGTTGTTCAGTTTGCTAAGGTCGAGATATTTAGGGGTTAGTTAAATTTTCAAATTGGTTTTTTTTATATTTCAATCTTATTATATAGGTTGGGGTAAGATAAAATAAAATTAGTCCTAATTATTTCTTTGTTGTTGATAGACAAAGCATCCCTGCAGAACGTCATGAGTACTACTAAATTTTTGTGAACCATGATGTTCTCGAGGCAGCTAAGATTAAAGAGGCGTGAGTTTTGTTGTGTGATTTTTTATTATGTAATAGATAACCTGGTAATTTTGTTTTTTTTTTGTTAAGTTTTTATTTTTATATTGTTGTAGACTCGCTGTTAGTGGATTTGAATCCAACATCACAGTTCCAGTGATAGAGCAAGTTGGTAGGGCATCTGTTGAGGACGATTTCCTTCGTCTGAATCCTAAAAGAACTATTGGTGAATTGGTTGATATGGATGAAGATGGGACATTTATTGTGTTTGCTACAATTATTGGTGTTGTGATTGGGAAAGATTGGTGGTACCCTGCTTGTAAATTCCACAAGAGTGTTGCACCTGATTCGGAGCTTATTATTGTAAGGGATGTGATAAACATGTTTTTAGCATGGTTCCAAGGTATAACAGGGAAAATTATAAAATAAATAATCTGTCATTTTTTAAGGTTTTTGAAAATAGGTTTGGTGACCGTTTATTGATAAATTCTTTGCAGGTTCAAGGTTAAGGTTGATGTTGGGGATGGTCACAATACTACAATTTTTGTTTTGTTTGACAGTGATGTTCTATACCTGCTTGGAACTCAATGTGTCACCTTGGTTGTTGAGGCAAAGGTAAATTATTTGGACTTTTTTATAATGATTTCATGATTTCAAAGTTTTTATTTATAAGGGTTTTTTGTTGTAGGTTGAGAACGGTGGTTTATATCCAACATAATTTTACAATTTGAAAGATAGGAAACTTCTTTTTAAGATTGAAAGGTCTAAATTTGGGAATATTGCATTTGATGGTACCTTTAGGGTTAAAAGGCACTACAAGAATACTTTGTAATTCCGAGTACAAGGATCCTCGGATATGCTAGTTACTTTGTGTCAGTCCGCGCAAATGCACAGTCTGCTGTGCAGTTGTCAAATCAATATTCCGAGGACATTTGCTCCTCGAAAACTTTATTTCCTCAGAAATTTCCTCGGAACCTGGATTGCAACCAATGATTTTCCGAGGACCCATTTTCCTCGGAATAAAGAGGAGAAACAGTCGTTTTCCTAGGAGTTATGTGCCTCGGAATTCCAATGATTTCTTGTAGTGAGGGTGTGCAGTGATGTAGATGTTATTGATAGGTTTGTTTGTGTTGTTGATGGTTCTAGGATTGAAGATAATGCAAAGGTAATGTTTGTGTTGATTAATGGAGTTTCGGTTTTTTTTTGTGTTCTGATGTTGTAACTATTTTATTTGTATTGTTGTAGGTTGTAGCTAATGTTGAAATTGTCCAAGAAACTGAAGTTGAAGAATTTATTGTTGATCTTATTGTCACTCTTGAGACCAATGCTACTGAGATCAAAACTCTTAATGATTTGAATGAAGCATGTACTTCTGCAAAGCGTAATCTTTCTAAAGATTTTGATGCGATTGCAAAAGAGTGACTTTTAAAGGGAAAATTGTGTTGCATGTTGAATTAGATATGGAGTTTTTACCGATAGATTTGATTAAATTTTGATCATAATGTGGAAGTGATGATGAAAAATGTGGTTAGAGTTGTAATTAATTTCTATCACATTTTTGTGTTTTTTTTGTTGAAAGGAAATATAAAACTCTGGGTGTTTATTTAGATATGAAAATAAGGTTAAATACCATGGCAATTTTTTGAAAAATTGTGAAGTTATTATTTATGGTTTGTCACATTCGTTTTGATTCTAGATGAAACTTTATACTTTGATTATAAATGTATTTTCCCATGGTTGATATTAGACTTTGATTATAAATTCATATGCATGTTTTTTCGTTTATGCTATTGAACATGGCTAAACCCTAAATGTATCATGGTAGGCATGTTTGAAGTTCTAGCAGACAATAAAAATTTGAGACAAAGTCTTACTATCCTTTTGTTGTATAATTTGAAGGGAAGTCCCTAAAAAAAATTGTTTTCAAGGTAAGGTGTATTCTTTGTATACTAACTGGTGTATATATCTATTTTAATATAGTTGATTATTTATGGATCGATTTTTTTTATAGGAAATGGTTGGAATGAATATATTATGATTATGTCTTTTGTGTTGCTAGAGTAGGGTGATCTAAAAGTGTAGCCTATCCAACTTTGAGGTTGTTTCCCTCCATAGAAAATTTTGAAAAACTTGTTTTCCCCCTTGCATGACATTATTTTGTGTTGTCCTGACTTGTTGTCTCTCTGTTATATATATTATGTATATGCATGCGATCAATATCCTTTATACCGTACAAACTTTTATAGGCTTTGATAAATATGGGTGCTTCAATTATTGATGGTGATGAGACACTTGTGAATGATAGGCTCGAATGCTCTCTAAAAAATTATTGTGTTGCCAAGTTGCCTCAAGTTAGGGGCAAATATGTTCTCAATCAGTTGTATTCTTGGCTAAATTTGATTATGTTGTGGAAGGGATTGATATGTGGTATAATGAGGTCATGTGTTTTGAAGAGTCAAGGTTTTAAATTTGTTTATTTAGTCGTATGAAAAACTTATAAAATAAAGTGGAATATTTTTTTTCTATATTGCTTTGTTTAATTTGCAATGTTTTGTTGGAGTGTTAGGTTTGGACTTAAGCTAAAGGTTGGCGAAGGAGGAGGCATCGCCATTATAGTTTTGTTTGATAATGATGTGAGGATGTTGGCTCCACAAACTTCTGACATATTAATGTCAATGGTAAGCAATACCATTCCTTGATTGAGTAGGTTAAACCTAATAATTTGTTTTAAGTTATGTTAATTAATTTCGGTTTCTTAATAGAGGGTAGGTTCATCTTTGTATCCTGAGGAATTGGATAAAATATAGGGCTCCTATATGGCTATCAAAGTTGCTAAGCACGATCCTAATGACTTCATTTATAGTAAATCTTACAAAGTATCTGGTATATTGTTGGATATTGAGTTGATATCTTTGTTCAAGGACAAATACACAAATATAAATGTATGTGTCTCCTTTATTATTTTTGCTATGGATTTGAAGTTTGGACTAGGATAAAATCTAATATTTTGAGGTATTTTTTGTATTGTTTTTTAGGAAAATGGATCCCATGATATGCGCAGAGCATCTTATATGAAAAAAATTATCCATCAGGCAACAAACTATTTTAAAACACCAAGTGTTCTTTCAAAAAGTTTTGCATATTGTTATTTGAAGATGCAATATCCAAAAGTGATGGAGACGATTAAGCTTCAAAAAATGTTTCAATATTACCAACTTTCAAAAAATGTTTCAATATTCAAATGTTACGGCCTTACGATTAAGCTTCTTGCCTTTTGGTTCAAAAGACACTTCTTGTACCTTTTGATCAATTTGTGGTACCAGTGGAATGTTTGCAGCTTTACTATCAATTTTATCATCAACATAAATTTTAAGACTACTATTAATTTACATATTGCGATCACACACAGATAGTAGTTCCTACAAAATTATTATTTCAAACAAAATAATCAATCATAATGAACTAAACTTAGCACAAAATGAACATGGCTTAAACAAAGACTTCAACAAAACTCCCAATAAAACAAACATGTTACATAGTTCAATAGAAAGTACAAGGTTGTGTAGGTTTAAATGGAAAGTGACACAAACACAACACAAATGGTTGTGTTAGATTTCAAGGTTGTGTTGGTTTACAATAGTAACCAAAAAGTTCCAATGAAATAACGACATGGATTCGAGCACTTACTATCAAGTTAGGGGTGATAGGTAACAACGAAATCAAAAGGAACGAGAATGGTGAACGAACGGACGAGGAGCGTAGAACGATGTGAGCAGGACATGAATCTAAATGAGACAATCATGATAATAAAAGTAATAGTGCATTAACATGGTTAATTTGCTTGTTACTATGTTAGGGTTTAGAAGAGACTGTCACGATTTCAACCTTTAGTATATTTGTTGTTGTATCGGCTTACATGTCATCATCAAACTTATCACTGTAAAGAGAGGAACGACGTGAAATATGAAACTGACTATTTAAGTCTCAAACTTAGTTTATTAAGGCGTATGGATCAGATGAAATTAGGTCATGGTTAGTTTATTTAGGAATGACTCACTAATACGTTTTTTACAGGTTGCAGGCTACCCATTGCCAATATAGGTTAGTCCTAATAGGTAACCTATTACTTAGGGTCAGGCTAAAAATCCTTGAAAAAAATCGGTATAGAATAATAAGAGTCAAGCTCTAAATTTTATACGGGTTAGTGGTCTAGTCTATATGGGCTAACCTATTTTAGAAACTCTAAATGAAGGTACCCAACTTAACAATATCAATCATTGCTAGTTGGGTTAGCTGGACGTAGTACCTTTTGAAGTAGATATTATAGTCATAAGAAAGGGGGTATAAATAACATTGTAAAATCTTAAGGATTTTTTCATAAAAAACATTGGATAATTTCTTAACTTAAATAAGAATTTGGTAAAAAAAACTTAAGTAAGCAATAATCCACGTCCACTATGATTAACAAATCCACAAGAAAATGAAGATTGATTGCAATATTTATTCAAAATCAAAATCATGGACATTAATTTCTACATCATTACTAGAAACCAAAAGAATCATTGACCACAACCAGTTGTTCAAGGGAAAGTTACATGTGAGTGAACAGTTCGCCGGAATCACAAAGAAAGGGTGAGACGATGAGAAATGGTGAACACTATGCCGGAATCGTGAACAGAACAAACATAATTCTAGTGAAACGTTTGGAATCGTGGACATTGTAGTCGAAATCGTGAATAGTGAGGTCAGAATCGTAAGGGCAAGAAACGGTGAGAAGATGCAGAAACGCCCGGAATCGTGAATAGTGAAGAGGGTAGGGTTTTGAGAAGAGCTTAGGTTTGTGTTTTCAAAGAAAATGGAAAATACGTTGCATTTTCAAAGAAGAGGGAAAAAAACAATTTTATCTGAAAGGCTTTTTCCCTCATGTACAATGCAGCTGATGTGAAAAATAATTTTCCAAAATAACGAAATTGCCATCGGGTTTTTTTTCCTACGGTTAATATATCAACTCAAGTGAAAACTATTTATCATGTAATTTTCCCATCAGATATTTTTTTTACTTATGCAAAAACCTTGTCGGAAAGTTCAGAATAATTTTGAAAATGCCACCGTGTCAACTTTCTCGTCTGGTATATTATTGACTGATGTGAAAACGTTTTTTTAACCCTGTTATAGAATGTAGTTTTTTCTACTAGTGGGTGTTGAATTGTGACCCTTTTTAATTTTAATCCTACACTTTAAAAATATTTCTCAAGTTGAAATTTGGAAGACCAAAGTTATAGTTGGCTTTAGAAAGTTCTCAAGGGTAAGTATAAAAGAGAATATGAAACCTAAATAATTTTGTGTGTGAAGTGTATATTGCAAGTAAAAAGTATATGGACAGAAAGCTAAAACACACATATAAAGTATTATGGTTCATCCAATGTAGGATACTTCAGTCCCCCACCTTAGGTGAGATTTTCTACTATGATGTTTGAGACAACCTTCTCAACTCATGCACCTTACAATTATGTTTCCTAGGAATGATTATAATATTCTCCGAGCTTCATCAAGCTTACAACTTTGGTTGCTAATTCACATATGACTTTACACTTTTCTTTCACTTAACTAACAGTTTACTAACTTAAAGCTAGCTAAGAATTTCAACACAAGGTTTTTGAGAGTTTATAAGAATGAGGACAAGAAGATTATCTTTGAGAAGATAAGAGAAAACTGTTACACACTAAAATTTTATAAATCTTAATAGTTGATTCATGTAATTAGTTACTTGAAGAGATTTAAACACTTTTAATAAGTTGTTTATGTATGCTTGTTAGTTATGTGTCTTCAAAGTGAGAGTTGATGTTCTTTCATAGAGTTTTGGACCTCAAGCAGTTGGTGGGACCTTTCCAATAGACTTTTGTAACGTGTCTTGGTGCTTAACAACTTTGCATTAAGTTCTGGAACAACATTCCAAGCTTCAGATTATTTCTGGGTTCTTCAGTATGAACTTTAGCATGTTTCTAGATTATCCTACGAACTTTAGAATGTTTCTTGGTTCTTCAGTATGAACTTCAGAAGGTTTTTTTAGGTTCTTTATATGAAATGTGTTCTTCGTATGAACTCCATAATGTTTTCTGGGTTCATTACCTTGCTGGCTGTCTGGGAACTAGTGCAAGAGAGAGGAAAGTGGAGTTGTCACTTCATGCTCATGCTTTAGGGCATTTTGCTGAAAGGTGAAATTGGAATGGGAAAAAAACAGTCCAAATCAATGTATTTTCTTTATATGTAGAATAGATACAAAACTATGTCGACTACATCACTATTTCTCGTCTTTATTCAAATATTATATATATAAGGGTTAATAGTGTTTCTCGTCTTTTTGGGTTTACCTCCTTGTAAAAAATAAATCTTAAAAACCCCCCTAATAGGTTATTCAAAAATGAAATTTATTTATTATTTCAGAAATTTTCATTTTTAATGGCCTATTGGAAAAAAAAATTACGGGGGGTAAACCAATTTTTTTTTCACAAAGGGGTAAAGCACTATTAACCCTATATTTAATTGAGGAGTGATATTTGTACAACTAATTTTGTACAACCTTTATGACAACCACTTTTTCTCTATTCTTATTGGACAAAAATAATAGAGAGAGAAAGAAAATGAGAGAGGATAAGAAAACGTGTGAGTATGAGAGAGATGGTTGTTTCAAAAGTTGTCAAAAAATGATTGTACAAATATCATTTCTCTATTTAATTATGCCAATATCAAGTGTGTACTAAACATAAGATATGATAAGTTGTTATTGTATCATTTTTCTACAATATCATTATCCATATCATTACCGTATCTTATTTTAATTCTATCATGCGCATAAAACAAACTCTGATAGATATTTTTTTTTAAAAAATGATCACAACTTCAAGTTAATCATACAATGTATCGTGGCGCTAAGTAATCACACTTAAATAACATATCGCACTAAATGTGACATGCGACAACTATACACACCACAAATCTCACTTTTGTGAAAATGTCACACAATATTACTCAATCACAATGTGACACATCAATTATTTTAAAATGAGAAATCCACGTGCAACATTATAGTTGAAAAATGTCATGTGGCATTTCTGCCACAATGTCACACAAGTGGGCCTCTACACACCATTGGTTGCAACCACCATTTATGAAAATCTTACATAGCAAAAACCTTTAAATTTACATTTACACCAGTGCCATATTAAATGCTTAATTTTTCAGTGAAATTCTAACATGTTGCTTTATGGCGCATGTGCCCTTATGAAGTAAGTTTATCTACGAAAAATAGAAATTATGTATTAGAAACTGTGCCAATTTTTTTCTTAAAAGTTTAAAAATTAAATTTTCTTAAAAGTTTAAAAATTAAATTTTCTTAATAAATACTTGTTCTTTTATTGCCATATGTCATTATGACATATGTTAACATGACTTATTTTTTAACCATTTTGATGATGTTAATTTCTTGCGAACAGTGTTGATGTATTCACCTGTAATCTTAGTGGAAGATATTTACTTAAGAATGATATAACTAATATTAAGGAAAATGGTATTTACTGTGAAAGCTTTTCACAAGAAATTGTCCCGACTTGTATTTCCATTTACACCCTCATCATGCATGGGGAAGCATCCACAACGAACAAGAGCAACAGATCCTTTGGAATCCCAATGCCTCCTGTCCATCATGAATAATCAATGGTCGAAGGTTACAAATCCATCGTCTGAAACCATTGAACAACGGATTACTCACCATTACTAGATGATTCCAACATCATACACTATAAAACAGGGCTACACATGTCCTCCAATATACAATCTTTCATACCCAAACTCTAACACTTTATATATAACATACTGACTTAAGTATGAGAGTGCTTTCTACATGTACACCTCTGTAGGGATGGATGTAGTATTGGTCTATGTGTGGCTAAATCCACACATCCAATATATCTAACAAGAAGTCACAACAATCTCTCAATGTATCAAAATTTTGAAATGGTCTCACATTAAAATGTCTCATTAACATTGTCATATAAGTCCAAATAAGTACTTACCACTACGAGAAATGTTGCATTTTGCCAGGAATCAAACACAAGGGCAAGAACTCCTGGCAAAAACACGAGGGGTCCAGCCAGAAGATGTGATGAGTCAATAATTAGTGTTTTTAATATAATATTTGAGTCCATTTTATTTATATTTGATTTCGTTTTATTTAATATTGTTTCCTTTTTAGAACTATATTACTTCAATTGCAATTTATTTAATTTCAGAAACAAATATTATAAAGATTGAGTCTTGGAGCAAAAGAAAGAGGATTTGGAGCTGATTCGGGCTAAAAATACGAAGATTGAAAACAAAAATATGTTTCCCCCAAGTCAGAGGCTTGGCACGGCCCGTGCCACCAGCCACACGGCCGTGCCAACCCCCAGGACCTTCTTTTGCTGCTTCTACTTCAAGGACAAGCTACCTATTAGTTTATTTCTGACCTAAAAGCCCGTGGTTTCTTGTGGAACATTCTACTGATGTATTTTTTAGGGTTTAAGTCAGTGTAAACTATAAATAGAGTAGCTAGCTATCACAACAATTCATCTTTTGTTCTCGGAATTCAACACTGACAATTGTCTTTCTTAATAAAAGTTCTTTCTTTTATTTTCTTGTTATTTTATGTTCTTCTTCTTCTCTTCTATGTCTACGATAAACATGAGTGAGTAGAATTTTCTTGTCTTGGGATTGTTGGATGAGTCTAATGACCTAATCCTAATCAAACCAAGCCTCGAACCCTAATTTTATATAAATCTACTTTATAATCTAATCTCACCGTTTTTATAATGAATTAACAAATACCAAACTCATAAAGCGATAGCAGAGGGTTAATAATTGTTAACTCATCATCACAAATATCAATTCATAAAGCGACAGCGGAGTTTTGATATTGGAACAAGTGAAATTAGACAAGGATTGCGAAACATGAGAATAGTCTAACAAACCTTGAGACACATAAAGTTTCGTTCTTCAAGGATTCTAATAGCAATCAACCATGAGAATAGGCGTTGTTGCTAGAGGAACACACGCAACTTGTCTTTAGAAAGTAGGTCCAATATAAAGTTTAGGTTTAGGGTTTGTTTTTGAAGGGTTTGTCATCAAGATGAACCAATAATCCCAAGGCTCTTTTTATTATTCTTTTTAAACCGTTAAAAATCCAATTTTTACAACTGAACTTTCTTCTAATCATCAAATAAAGTTAATTGAATTGAACAACTCCATGTTGGAACGATACTCTCTTTTTACTACTTCGGTAGAACCGTGCACTTGCGGTTTTACTCATCAAGTTTTTGGCGCCGTTGCTGGGGAGTTAACTAATTTGATTAACTTTTTCTTAGTGATTAGAATTTTTCTTTTTTTTCTTTTTCTTCTACTACTTCTTTCTTTCTTTTTACCGTTAACTTCTTGGGTTCTTGCTCTTTTATGCGAAGATCTAAAAGTCTTGGTGAATTTGTTAGCGAGATCGAAAGGTTCCTACATAAAAGAAAACGAGAAGCACGAAATAATATCGATATGACTGAACGCACTCTTATGGAGTATGCGACACCATCTACGGATGAGCCACATGATATTATTGTGTACCCAACGGTTGAGGGTAACAACTTTGAGATTAAGCCTGCACTACTTAACTTGGTGCAGCAAAACCAGTTTTCTGGATCACCCACTGAGGATCCAAATCTGCATATCTTAGCAAGACTCAGTGGAACCTTGAAAACGAACCAAGAAGTCGTAAGGTTGCACCTCTTTCCGATCTCCTTGAGGGATAGAGCTAGTGCTTGGTTCCATTCATTGGAAGTTGGTTCCATCACTTCATAGGATCAAATGAGGCAAGCATTCCTTGCCCGATTCTTTCCCCCTTCTAAAACTGCTAAACTAAGAGACCAAATCACTCTGTTCAATCAAAAAGGTGGGGAATCTCTTTATGATGTGTGGGAGCGTTTCAAAGAAATGCTTAGACTTTGTCCCCACCATGGTTTAGAGAAGTGGTTTATAGTCCACACTTTTTATAATGACTTATCATATACCACAAAAATGATTGTTGATGCAGCTGTAGGTGGAGCTTTAGTGAACAAGAACTATACAGAGGCATACGCTTTGATTGAGGACATGGCCCCAAACCACTATCTGTGGACTAATGAGAGAGCCATCATTGCTTCTTCACCCTCTAAAAAAGAGGCAGGTATGTACGAAGTCTCTAACCTTGATCATCTTGCTGCTAAGGTTGACGCATTAACCCAAAAGATTGAAAAAAATGAATGTTGGTGTTGTCACATCTGCTCTTGTATCTCATCCTTGTGAAATTTGTGGTGTATTTGGTCATATTGGTGTTGATTGCCAGCTAGTTAGTGCTATTGACGGTGTTGAGCAAATGAACTATGCTCAATACACCCAAGGAATGCCGCAAAATCAAAAATTTTACAAAAACCCTCAAAATTCCTATGGACAAATGGCACCACCTGGCTATGCAACCAACCAGAGAATCCCTCAGAAATCTAGTTTGGAAATTCTAATGGAAAACTATGTCATAAACCAATCTAAACAACTTCAAGAGCTCAAAAACCAAACCGAATTTCTGAACAATTCTCTTTCCAAACTCAATACTAAGATAGACTCTATTGCCACTCATAATAAAATGCTTAAGACCCAAATCTCCCAAGTGACCCAACAGGTGGCTACTTCTTCTCAAACACCGGGAGTCTTTCCTGGTCAAACCGAAGCCAACCCCAAAGCCCATGTTAACGTTATTTCTTTTGGGGGTAGTAAGTTAGAAGATACCATTGCTAAGGCTAAAGACATTAAGGGAGAGAGTGTTAAGCTTATAGGTGAGAGAGCCATAATAGAGGGTGAAAAACCGCTTGATAAAACCAAAGTCTTTTTCACATTAAATCTTGCTAAGCCTAACTTGGAGGCACAATTTAATAAATTTGTTAACATGCTTACGAATATTTGCATTAATATCCCCTTTGTAGAAGCTTTGTCTCGGATGCCTCTATATGCTAAGTTTTTAAAGAAAAAATTTTCAAAGAAAAAGACTATAGAGCATAATGAGACAATAGCTTTGACTAGGGAAAGTAGTGCAATCATTAAGAAGCCACCTCCAAAGCTCAAAGATCCAGGTAGTTTTTCCATCCCTTGTTTGATTGGGAGTGAAACCATAGATAAAGCCATGTGCGATCTAGGAGGTAGTGTTAGCTTGTTGCCTTTGTCCCTCCTTAAGAGGATGTGAATAGGAGAGTTGAAACCTACCGCAATGTCCTTAAAGTTAGCTGATCGTTCTAGTATCCAACTGGTTGGATTTGTTGAGGACATCCCCGTTAAGATAGAATCGATATACATCTCGGTTGATTTTATGGTAGTTGACATTGCAGAGGACCATGACGTCCCTATAATTCTAGGAAGACCTTACCTCGCTACTGCGGGAGCTATCGTTGATGTTAAGAATGGTAGGATTGTTTTTCAAGTGAGTGATGGGATGATAGGATTTGAGTTGGAGAATGTTATGAAAGGTCCTGCTCTTTATTCTTGTTGCATGATTAAAGATCATGATGTGAAAGAACGCTTCCTAGCGTCATCTGCACAATATGATCTCTTTGATCCTTTCTAATGACACTTTCTAGCCGTCAAGCTAATGACTCTAAACGAGCGCTTTGTGGGAGGCAACCCACGCATTTAATCGCTTTTATTTTGTTTGTTTTTCGTTGTTTTAAGTTGTTTTGTAGGTAATTATCCGAGTATGATTCGAGAAAACGAAAAAAATTTGAAGCCCCTAAGACCAGAGACTTGGCACGGCTCGTGCCTGTGGTGGCACGGCCGTGCCTGCCCTTGCCAAACCAAATCCACCAAAAGTCCAGAAAGTTGGCACGACCCGTGCCTGCAGTGGCACGGCTGTGCGCGACTTCTAGACCCCCGAAGCACCCGAACACAGAACAACAAGCATGTTGTCTTGTCCAGGGCACCTGGCGCCAGGAGTGCAGCGCCCAGCGTTGGCTCTCTATGAGTGGGCGCCTAGCGCCTTACCTCAGGCGCAGCTACGCGAAAATGAGCGTTTTCGCGTGTTTTCCGGCCACGGGTTTCGCCATTTTTCGCCCAAAAACGCCCAATTAAGTTTCCTATTCGTCCAAAATGATTAGAGGCTCAACCCGGGGCTTAAACACGTCGATTACACTCATTTTCCAACACATGAAAATAGTTTTTGAAATAATTAAAAAGGTTTTCTTAAAACACCAAAGTTTTCAACAACAACAATTCATTTCTTCCAAACAACACAAATCAACAACAACAACTCAACTTATCAACACCAATCCCATGAAATGGCTTCAACAACAACATTCAACAACAATCATATCACATAATCATGAATAGGTTCACAATTAAACAACAATAACAACATATATCACCAATTTGAACAAAATTCACAAAGTACCCATTTCTATATCATTTGGGAGTGCAATTTTCACATCAACAATTCAATTGTCATCAATTTCACATACCCAAACATAGCACTAAAACATGAGCACGAATTTCACTAATTATAATCACAATAATCACTTTTCACAAATAAGCACTTTTGAATTGAAGAAGAAAAAGAGATTATACAAAAGATTATGAATGAACACTAGCCCCCTTACCTCAATTGAATCACAAACCTAGCTAGTGCTTCACTTTAGCTCCAATCCCTTGACTCTCTACCTCTCTTGAAATGTTTTGTGAAAATGAACAAATGATTCTAGGTGACCTAATTTCCTCAAAGACTAGAGCTTAAATAGGCTCCTCACTATTGGGCTTAACCCTTAATGTCTTAATGGGCTCAACACACTCAATAACCAATTTAAAATGTTTCTACTCATTTAATAGATAAAAATAACGAATAGTTACCGGCTCTTCACTAATTACTCCACTTTTCAGTAACTTAGTAAAAATAACTATTCCTACTCAAAACACTACTTAAAATAATCTATATTGTGAAATTACTAATTTACCCTTGCTACAAAAAGACCAAAATACCCTTATGTCCAAAATGACTAAAATACCTTTCTAACACGAAAATCCACCAAAATGCACCCATGAACAATTAATCACATACCAGCATAAATAATTACACATAAAAACAATTAAAATAAATCTAACGAAAATCGGGTTGTTACACTTTATTGTGTGGAAATGATCTCAAACATTTAAGAAGGCCAAATTGGGTTGTTACACTTTATTTGTGTGGAAATGATCTCAAACATTTAACAACTACTCATATACTAATGTATCCATGTTTTTAAATATAAAGTATTGCTCTACATGTATAATAATGTTATAGATACAAGTTGTGTTTTATTTTAGTTTCTACTTTGTGAGCATATTGGTATGGCAATACACATATTGATTACTCTGAACTAAGACTTTGATATATGAATGTATCCATTGTTGTAAGACTATGTCCATTATTATTTTTAACTTTAATTAGTATATCAATATCAATTGATATATGTCTTAAATTGATTTTTAAATTGATGTATGTTTTAGTGAAGTAAGATTTTGTAGGTTGATATATGCTATATGGATCCCATCATTTGTCATGAATTGATGCATGTTTTATTAAATTGATATATGTTCATGATTTTTAACTTGATTTTCAAAACTGTGCACATAGTGGCAATATGATTAACTGCATTTTCTGGGAAAGATGTGGATCTAAGTTCCTAAATTACTACAATCAAAACAAAATGGCTGGAATGGTTCAAAATAGCTGATTAATGATATAGTCTTAGTTAGTTTGGTTTTCAAAATTTGTTGCCATTGTATCCTTGACTAACGTTTATGGCAACTATTAACAATTTCAAATGGCGGGAATGGTTCAAAACAGCTGATTAATGAAAATATATTTTCTTGACAGTTGCTACATATCCAAACTTTTGGATGAGGGATCAGAATGAAGGAATAGGTAAAAAAACAATCGAAGAACTTGACTGCTCTTGCAATTCTGCATAATTATGCAGAATTTTGTATCGGTACACGAATTTGTGTTTTTGTTTGTACTTATGCTATAGGTTATTAATAATTGCATGGAATGCAAAATTATTATGATGAGTGTGCCTTCACATGGTTTGTTGAAAACGGAGTCATAGTACTTTTGATCAAATAGAGGTAAATGCTGACCTGAGATTCATATGAAATAGATATAGTATAATGCTACTGTACTGTGAATGATTCTTTTGGTTGTTCCCGTATTTGTACAGGCGAATTCAATTTGTATGTGATGTTATTAACCTTATATGCTTCGTACAGAAGAAACCAAGTCCCTGAGTTGAACCACTGATGAGCAATACATGCTACTCAATCCGTTTGTTGGTTTGAATGGCATAATATTTATTGGTATGTTCAAGTTGACATGGCAAATTTCAAATTGAAACATTATAATGTTTAGTTATATATGTTAATATAAACACACATGTGTCTCAAACTGTTGATATTTTTTAATGTTTGCAGGTGAATTGGGAACTAAGTGAGCAGATTTTGATGTCATTATCACTACAAGACACATCAGTCAATATATGTATTGGAAGTCTATTCCATGACATTGGAAGTGCGTTATGATCGATATGCTTGAATATTGACTGTGTATGTTCAATATTACCAAGTGCTTGAGACTTATTGACAGTGAACTCCATTTATCAGAAAATCACATTAAACCAATTGTATTATTTGACAAGTAATTTGTGGGTATTTTATATCTCTTTGAGTTGTGTTTTTACGCACGGGTAGACGAACTAGTTGTTGAGAATGTATATGTTTCTTATCAATTTTTATCAATGTATTGTATTAATTTTAAAAGAAATATCTATCTAATTAAAAAATAATTTTAAATTGTTTTTTAAAATTATTTTAATTATTAAATTTTAATATTTTGATTTTTTAAACAAATAAAAAACGTTTTTTTCTTAAAAAATCGTCTGCATTTTTCCAGGGGTTAACCCCTGGCAATGTTCCTGGCATGGTTTTAAAATGATTCAAGTGATGCTGACACATCCTGCAAAAGCTTGCATGCATGCTGACACAATTTGCCAAGGGTTGAGCCAGGGTCTGTGCCAAGAGCGAATTTGCCAGGAGCTAAAGCCATGGCATAGTCATTTGCAATGACCAGAATTGCTGGGGATTGTGCCCCTGGCAAACGTTCATTTGCCATGGCTTTCTGCATTTTGCCAGGGCTTTCACCCCTAGCAAAATGCAATATTTCTTGTAGTGTACTATCATATCAATCCCTACATGAAAAGAATTAATGTCAACATTGAAAGACTATTTTAACTTCATGGACTATTTTGACTGACGAAGTGCACAATCAGAGACTATTTTAATATTTCAATACATTGAAGGAATATTGTGATTAATTGATACACATTCAAAGACTAAAATGACTATTACCCCATGAACATGTAATCTATATGTTCCAATCACTATAAAAATTTCGCTGCTTTGAAAATTTTAGCCACACTTTCTCGTCTGATGTTGTTCTTCTGACCACTTAAGATCAGAAGCTATATGGTTGGAATGGATGATTGGTGAGTTAAAATTACTCCATGATGTGTGAAGATATATTATGAGATGTGTGAGGATATATTATGATAGTCAAAGTGTCACTAACTTGGAAAATCCACAAATGTATCATGAAAGCACAAACCATATTGACATTCATTTCTACTTTGTTATAGACATGATTGATCAAAAGATATTGTGGTTTAAAAAGTTGATTCGGAAGACAATTTGGCGAATGTGTTCACCAAGTCATTACCAAGATTAAGATTCAAGCATTGTTTGGACTTGATTAATTTAGTTAAAGATTCATTGGTTGATGGAAAAAGAAGTAAGTTGGTTAATGGTTAAATTGGCATCACCATTTTTAAGGGAAAGGTTGATAGTTCCTGCATGTGCCTTAAAATTTAACAATGCAAGTGTATCAAAGTTTGGGCTTAGGCTTTGTTCTCCAGCGGAGTGATGGACGGCCCGACGTGGTGGCAACTAGGACGGTGGTTGGCCTTAATGATGCTTGCATGGCAGAAGCTTTGGGAGTTCTTCACACGTTGGATTGGATTGAAGAAGCTGGGTGGTTTAATGTACAAATTGAATCTGATGCGAACCTGGTTGTGGATGGTATCAATGTTATTGGGGTAAAGTGGGTAGAAAATGTATAAAGAAGATGAAACGCTTGCAGAATGTCTTTATTAGCTGGATTAGGAGAAATGTGAATTGGGCAACACATGCCACTGCTAAATGGGCTGAATTTGAGCCCAATAAGACTTGGCATTGTAATTTTTCCACCCCTATTTTTTCTCATATCCAAAAAGATATGAGCTCTATTTCTAATCAATAATAATTTGTCCTTTTGTCAACAAAAAAAAAGTTTGGAGTTGGTTCCACACTGTTAAAATAGTGAGGCTATTAGTCTAGAACGTGAGTCGACTATTTAGAGCTCTTTCAAGCCGTGTGATCCTGGAAAAATTATGGGGCAATTATTGCAACGGTGTGGAATCGTGAGGAGATTATTCCAGATTATGGGGTGATTTGTTTGGGTCTTCAACCACAATTTAAGCCTTCTTTTATCTTTTTGTGTAATCATGAGAGAGCAAAAGAGAGAATTTTTGAAATCATAGGCTAAGGGTTGAGTGCTTTTGGGTGTGTTCCTTGAGTTGGGAAACATTTTTCATATACTATAGGTAGTTGAAATGAAATTTCATTAGAGGGAGGATTACGACTTTCTCTTAAAAAATCTCATCATGGATTGAGTGACTTGAAAAATGGGTAAAAATTATGATTTTTTCTTTGTGAAATTACAACAAAACGGACATAATTTGAAACGGACAGAAGTGCTTATTATTCATCAAAAGGGGATTAACTAAAACAAAAGTTAAATTACAACAAACCTCTTAATTAAAGAACAAAATTGAGCAACTTCTTCAATATGCATGATGAAGTTCCTTTACACAAGGGACAAACCACTTCAACTGTGCATATCATTTTTGTTCTATGTATATTGTATTGCAACTTACACTATGATATCAACATTCTTCTATAGACAAAAAAATTAAAATACTAAACAAGGTATTTGAAACACAAACTAAACAAGGTGTCAATAATTTGAATTTCTATAAAGATTGAATATCTTGACCAACATAGCTAGAACCTCTTTCATGTTAGGCCTATGTTGTGGTAAATCATTTGTGCACTTAACTCCAACTTGAAGCAACTCAAACATCTCATTTACACCACCAACTACCCCAAAATTACTCAATCCATTTTTACCACTACCAATGACACGCCTAACACATTCAACCAAACATTCATCACCTCCATCCACAGCTCTTCTCCCAGTTGCCAACTCCATAATCAACACACCAAAACTATAAACATCACCTTTTGTTGTAGCATGCCATGTTTGTCCATATTCAGGTGCAACATAACCAACAGTTCCGGCTACAATTGTACTCACATGACTGTCTCCAACATCGACAATTCTAGCAAGTCCAAAATCAGTTACCTTTGCTTTACCTTCTTTGTCAAGCAACACATTACTAGCCTTCACATCTCTATGAACAATTGGTGGGTAGCATTCATGGTGTAGATAAACCAATGCTTTAGCCACGTCGATTGCAACTTCTAAGCGCCTTTTATATGTCAAATTTTTCGTATCGGTTACTAGTTCTTCTAAACTTCCACCTCCTATGTACTCATAAACTAGTAACTTTTGTGAACCATATAGACACCAACCATAGAGTGTGACAAGATTTGGATGAGGCCAACCAAATTCTTGACCACTAAGGACTTTCATTTCAGCTTTGAATTCTTTTTCGCCTTCAATTCCTTCCCTTTGTAGCTTCTTGACTGCCACTTCTCTTCCATCTGGAAAAACTCCTTTGTAGACTGTTCCGAAACCGCCTTTTCCTATGATGCTTTCCTCTTTGAAGTTGTTTGTTGCTTCCAAGATGTCGGCATGTGTGAAAACTATATTGTTCAAGTGGATTATCTTGATGGAATCAGATGACCATTGTGAAGATCCATAGCTAACTAAATCATCATGATTTCGGTTTTTATTCTTCAGAAACTTTCCTTGTTCCAAAGATGGACTTTTCACCAAGAAATAAACAATTAGAAAAAGAAGTCCAGAAACCAAACTAGCTAGAGTTAGAGCAACACAGAGATACCATTTTGTGTTTTTTTTCATTTTCATGTGAAGGGTTTTGTTTTTTCCATCTAAAGTGTTATCAAAGAATTTTGGAAAATCTAAGAGGGTATCACCTAAATATGAATCTTTGTCGAAAGTAAGTAAATGTCCAGACAATGGTACAGTACCAGATAACAAAGGATTATATGAGATGTTGAACCTGCTAAGCTCATCCAAATTAACCAAACTTGTTGGAAATGTACCTGAGAAATTGTTCCAAGACAAATCAAGATTCTGCATACACTTCATGTTACCAATTTCCCTAGGAATTTCACCTGAAAACTTGTTCCTAGTCAAATTCAACACTATAAGTGGTAAGCCACCAATCTCAGGAGGGAATTCGCCGCTGAATTTGTTGTCGCCTAAATGTAACATACTGAAATTTAACATGGTTCCAATTTCTGAAGGAATTTCACCACTAATTTGGTTACCACTTAGTTGAACATAACCAAATTTATGAGATGATCTAGTAGAAGGTTCAGATGCACACATAGGAAAAATTCCATATCCTTTGAGCAATCTATCCCAAAGGGATCTACAATTTTTTCTGGTTAGGATACTATATACAAAACTGAATGGAGGGTAATCAGCCGGTATCCATCTTCTCATCGATAAGCATTCACTATTTCCAGCCACAACTCCAGCCATGTTCTTATGATTTGATTCAAATGTTTCCATAGCATTTCTTCCAATTTTGGTTAACTCAGAAGGAAATTTTCCAGTGAGTTTGTTATTTGCAAGGTTCAACCATAACAAACTCGAACAGTTTCCTAACTCGGGCGGAATTTCACCTGTTAATGAATTGTTTGCAAGCATTAACCACAAGAGAGACTTCAAATTTCCAAGGCTTGGTGGAATTTTTCCGGTGAAACTATTGGAAGAAAGTTCAAGTGCTTGTAATTTACTCAACTTTCCTAATTCAGATGGAATAGTTCCGTTAAATTCGTTGTTGCTTAATGTTAAGAAAATGAGACCAGACATTTGAGAAATTTCGGCCGGTAATGGACCTGAAAAGTTGTTGTTACTTAATTCTAGTCTTGTAAGATTGGTCAATGTGAAAATTCCAGATGTATTCAATCCTTTAACATAAAAATTTGTGTGCAACAAAAGAAACTTCAATTGCTTGAATTTCCCAAAAATCTCTTGTATCTCACCACCAAATTTGTTTCTGCTTATATCCAAAATAAACAAATTGGTCAAATTCAGAAGGGTATCTGGAATATCTCTTGAGAAGGTGTTATTCTGCAAGAACAATGATTTGAGACGAGTAATTGAACCAATTTCATGAGGTATTTCACCACTAAAATTGTTACTAGAAAGATTGAGAATCTCTAAATTCTTGCAGTTTGCAACTTCCTTAGGAGGTTTACCAAAAAATTTATTGACAGAAAGATCCAATTTTTCAAGACTACAATTCATTGGAAAAGCTTGTGAAGGAACAATCCCACTTAGAAAATTCTCAGAAATTGAAAACTGTTTCAACCTTGAAATTCCATTCCATAAAGCACCACTTAGATTATTTGTACTCAAATCCAAATACTTCAACTTTGAACACTCATTAAAACACTTATCAATCCTACCAAAGAAGCGATTATCCGAAACATTCAAAGTAACCAAACCATCACAATTATCAGGAAAATTCACCTCAAGTTTACCCTTGATTCTATTCGTAGACAAATCCAATGTTTGCAACTTTCTCAAACCTGTCAAATTCATCTCTCCCTCAAGAATATTATGAGATAAATTAAGATAGACAAGATTCTTACACTTCCTTACATCCTCAGGAATCTCTCCAGAGAGAGTGTTCCTTGAGACATCAAGGTGTGTGAGTTCACTTAACTTCGAGAAATTCTTAAACATCTTACCAGCAATCTCACTGGCTGAGATATCTACACTCACAACCCTCCATTTATTTTTACCTTTGATTTGTCTGCAAGATATTCCTGACCATTCACAAGGATTTGAATTGCTCTTGTTCCATCTTGTATACTCTCCTCTATTAGAAACTGTTTGATTTTCCAAATAGGATTTCAAATTCAATAGTACTTGTTTGTCTGCTTCCAATGAATCTCCAGCAACTAATTTACCTGTCAAATTATAGATCAGTACAAAATAAATCGGAAAATTGCCTCGTGAAACGCGTAAAACAAAGAACATCAACATTGGGAAACTAAAACCATATATCTTACTATATATATAAACACCCTTAAAAAAACTTCTATATTTAGAAACACAAAAACAGACCAAAAAGTTGTTGAGAGAATCTAAGAACACCTCATGTGTTACAAAAATTATTATATATGTTAGTATATATAAATTAAGAAAAAAAAAACAAAAAAACATCAAAAAGCTGTTGAGAGAATCTAAGAACACCTAACCAAATTAACCTTGGTCGCTGAATTAATCTAACAGTTGGGATTATGGCTGTTAGATTAATCCAACGGTCGAGGTCTCAATGGATAGGTTTTAGAGTATGTGAAGATAACTAGCTAATACATTATACAAAATATGAGGTTTTCTTATCATTAACAAACTAACTATTATATGAGATTTTTGTTATTAAACACAAAAAGAAGGCAATATAAAAAAAATAAAAAATAAAAACAAAGTTGAAGTTTTGAGTTGGTACCTGAGAAAAGGATCAAAAAACAGACCAACATGAAGCTCCATGAATCAGATTCTTGTTCTGACATTAATGATCTTTTACTTGTTATTGTTCTTTCAAAAAAAATAACCTATGTACTTGATGGTTCACAAAGAAAGAAGATAAAAGTGTCAAGTGGAAGTGAATTTTCTTTATGAGAAAGTTAAAGGCATTGAGATGATGTGTGTTGAATGAAAGTAGACAGTAAAATTGAACGCTGGATAGATTGATTTTGTGTCTTTCTTGTTGTTCAATTTTTCTTTGTTGTGATATCATAGGAACTTATTTTAATGAATGAAATAATAATAATAAAAATAAGAACACGAACGATTGTTGTTGTTCTTATTTGTTAGTCCAACCGTGTGATTCTATAAATAAATGAACAAGTATAATCATTGTAACAAAAAAATTATCTTTATTATTGGTTTGAAAGAGACTTTTTTTATTGGTTTGGAATAGCTTAGTACCAAAACCCACACAAAATTGTTTTGAGACAAAAGAGAAATGTTAGCAACACACCTTTTAACACACACTTTTCAATACATTTTCTTTGATTGGTTAAAATTCATATGGGACCCACATGATTTGGTAGGACCCATGTGAATTTTAACAAATCAAAGAGAATGTGTTAGAAAGTGTGTGTTAAAAGGTGTGTTGTTAGTATTTCTCGAGACAAAATCATGTTCGGGGTTTTTAAGTTTTATTTTTCTCAAGTTTGGTCTTGCACGGTTAATCTTTAAGTTATGTTTAGGTTATATTGTTGCCCTTTACGTTACATTTCTAGTATCTATGTCCGTCCCTTAATCTATATTTTTTTTTTTGTATCATTGGTAATATTTAAGGGTTCATTTACTTCTAGTTCAAGAATTTCCTGTTTATATTTTCTCGGATAAAATAAACATAGTATAAAATTCTAAATAAATTCAAAACATCATTTTAAGTATTTTGAAATACACTCTAAAAAATATTTAAACTTTTTCCTTAAAAAAAAATTGAATTTTTCTCACATTTAAATCAAATTATTACCGAATTGTATTTCTGCCAAAAATATATACAAAGTAAAAATTTTCAAAAAAAAAAAAATAAATTTTAAATATCCTTGCAAAAACACAAAATTATAATATATGAAAAAATAGCTTAATAACTATAATTTGGGGCTATGCCTCTCTCTTTTCATTTTGTTAGGAATTTTTTTCCAAATAGCTTAATAACTGAAATTTCAACTGAGTAATAATAATATTGACATTTTATATTCTACGTATTAATCTTTAAAAAATGGATGGAGTAATAAATCTAAAAAGTTTCTGACAGATGTTTGTTGTGTTGTAGAGGCATTAATGTCAAATCAATTATGTAATGTGTTTGGAATTTTGAGATAATTTAATTGATTAAAAATGTTGTAAAAGAGACAGGGGAGGGAGCAGAGAAGCCCAAGAGTCATTGGGACATTTTAGATTTGGTGACAAAAGTGGGTGGTCGAGCCGCCGTTGCTGACCACTTCAACCAGAGAGTGTCTCGCACGGCTTTGACTCTTGTACGCCAAGACTACTCTTTTCCTTTTCTGGCCCAAACAAATATTGAATTCTTTTGCTCAATGTTTAGCTATACCAAAGATATTTTCGACCAGAAAAAGAGCTATACCAAGATATAATTAATAGGTTGTAAGAAAATAATTAGTTCTTCTGTATGAAGAAATTTGTTTAGGAAGAAAAAACTAATTAGTTCTTCTGTATGAAGAAATTTGTTTAGGAAGAAAAAACTTATCTTATATGCAACATACAATTAAGGTTTTGCTGATAAATGTCCTTAGAGTACTAATTAAGAATTCAAAAAAGAAAATAATTGATAAATTTTATGTTGAAAAAATTACTTTTTAATATTTCAATGTGTTGAATAGACAACTTTTAAGATAAACATTCCACTTTAAACTTCTTATCAAGTGTTTTAAGAGCACCTGTTAGCATTTCCCTAAAATTATTTGATGAAGGTTATTCATCATTAAACGTCGTTGGAAATTTCATAAAAAATAACTTATTAATATGATATTTGTAAAAATAAAAAATTAAAGAAGTGTTCTTTATATATTTTATTTTATTTTTTACAATAATATTATTTATAGTTTTTAATTAAAATAATTATTATTATTTTTGCCAGAATAAATATATTATTATCTTATCATTTTAAGTAAAAAAAATTATAATAATAAAATAATACTACTTTATAAAAATTTACTAAAAGTATAAGATCTACCATCAGATGAAATTCATATTAGACAACCTGTAGAACAATAATCTTCAAAGTTTCACACGTTTTCAGTCTACTTTTTAGCAAAGGCATCTCTCATTTTCTCCTCAAGAATTGTCAAAGACCAATAAACCACTTACTTTTCTGTATGAATTCGTCACTGTCATTATCTTTATATATTCAAAGTGCTTTGTGAAAATTCAAATTTACGAACAAAACACGGTTGAATTGTGACCCATCATTAGTTGATAAATATACAAAAACCACACACGTGTTCAACTTTCCTGTCGCATTCACTGATTCAACTTCGCGGCAATGTTAATGTAACTACATTACATGACATGATGTAATCATCATCTTTAGAATATTTGTTTCATTAGATTAAAAATAAGTAGCATAAGTTTTGAGTACGTCAACTTTTTATTTTTTGGGATTAGTTATTAAGTATCCAATTTTATTTATTATGAATTTTCAAGTTTTTTATGAAAGCAAACCTATGACTCGATCAGCCAAAATAATAAATACAATTTGTTTGCATGAATGCTACCATTATTTGTTTTGCCTCTAGCAGACACTTGTAAGTGTTGTGATTCTTAATAAGGTTCCTACACTCTTGCAAAGTCATCTCATATTCTGATTGGTTTGCCTGGTACTTGATGACATCATCAACCTCCAACTTGCAGTCAATTTACGAAATCACCTTATGGTATCAGGGGCAGACCTACAGTAGGACTGAGTGTGGTTATAGTCACACCAGATTATTACCTAATTTTTTTTTTTTAATATATTAGAACGAAAAAAGGAATTATATATGATATATAACATGTCACCTATGTTTCATAATGGTCTGGTGATAGACAACTGATCGTACCTGATCAGAAGGTGGATGTCGGTACTTCTTTAATGCGGTGGTTGAAGGTGGTGGAAACGCGTCAGTTGAATACTAGAACGACGGAGGGTGTGTACCTGCAGACACTCCGACGCTCAAGTTAGTAGAGGTCAAGAATAGGAGTTTAGAATTGAAAGAGATTCTCCCTTAGAGGTTGCGAGGAGCCTCATATTTATAGAGGTGGGTGAATGCAGAGCCGTTGTAATGGCACATGTGTGGCCGGCGGTTACGAAATCGGGAGAAGTGTAACCGCCAGTGAGATACTCGCAGGAACATGGATAAAGAGACGTTACAGTTCGTTTGAACTAGTCTTTGTTGCTCTGTGCACCCCCCTCGCGGGGAATGGTGTGTTGCGAGTAAGCAAACAAATGTAGCATTTGGGCTTGATTTGGAACACTTTATAATTTTCTCATTTTCAGCAACCCATAAATTTCAGTTTACTTTCAAGTGTTCCAGTGCATTTTGGTCCTTCAACCTTTCATCTTTAAGTCCAGTTCTTGACCATCTTTAACACAGGTTTGTTTCTCCTACATTCTTCCTTTGTTTTACTAGTTTGATCATCGTGGTCTTTGTTAAAAACTGTAATCTTGCATGAGTAGTTTAGGGTTACTCCGTTACGGTGGTTTCCACCGTTATTTTGGTGGTTTCCACTGTGTATGAGGAGTGTTTAGGACTTTGCGCCGCCAGCGATAGGTTGCGACTTAGTTAATAAGTTTTTTGACCCGTTGCTACCGGAAAATGGGGGTTTCTCCGCCATGGAGAAGGTGGTTTCCGCCGTGAGGTTTCCCTTCTTGTGGAAAGTTGTCACCTTTTTGCTTTTTCCCCCTTCGATCTGATATCGTTTGCGAAGATGTCCAATCCCTTCCTCGCCATGGTCGTTCTGATAGGTGAAGGAAGGGAAGATCTGGTTGTTAGATTCGCTTTTTCCCTTCATTATCTTTCAGGTTTTTCATGGCCGGTAACTATTGGATGGGGATGAACCCTTAGAAACAATCTCGTCTTTTGCGCCGGATGGGACACGGAGATTCCTTTTAGCTGCATAGGGAGGAGTGAGGATTGGGAGGTTGCGCTCCTGAGCGTCTCGCATAGGTTCCGCACGCATTACTCGAACCATTCATTTTCCATGTATGAGGTTGTTTTTAAAGACATGGGTTTCAGGCTCCCTTTCTCGGAGTTCCAGAGGGATGTGTTCCGGAGGACAAAATTACTTCTCATGTCCACCCAAACTCTTACACTTTTATGAGGGAGTTTGAGTTGGTATGTCAGCACCTCCATATCACCCCGTCCAAAAATGTATTTTTTTCCCTTTTCACCGTATAGCGGGGTTAGATAAAGGGGCTTGGGTGTCCTTTCGTCAGAATAAGAAAATGTTCAACATTTTCGCGGGGAAGGTAAGGACCTTCAAAGAGCGCTTCTTCTTGGTAAGGCCAATAAGTGAGGCCGCTTTGGACAACCTCTTGAGAGCGGTGGAGGAGCCTTCTACGGTTGATGATGAGGTCGTAGCTCGGGTGCCTTTTTTCCCCTTGTGATGGGCAAGCACAATTACGATTATAAATTGAGAGATTTTGGCAGTACTTATGCCCTATTGTTGGAGGAGGAAAAGGGAGCTCATGATAAGCTCTGGGCTTTCGTCAAGGCCTTTGAGCCTGCACTGGTGACCGATAAGAAAGGCAAACCGGTTTTGGACACGGAGGGGGAGCCGGTAACAGAGCCCCACTTCATCAATACCCATAACTTGGTGGTATCTGTAACGCCCTACTTCTATTAAAGTGATAAAACACGCGATTAATCCAAGTATTCAAGAAATAGACGTTACGTCTTCAAAAGATTTCCAAACAACATGCATATATAAAATTTCTCAACAGTCGCAGCAGATATAAACATACATCTCCAAAGGTATACCTGACATAACTCATTATACAACACCAGATAAAATCGCCAAATCCCGATGTATGGGTAAAATCTAACTCAACATAATCAATCCAAAAATAAAATATAGACCGACAATCCTACATCAGAGCCTATACTAAGACTCTAAACGGATAAACGGAGGAAGCTTCCGCTATCCTAAAGCAACTCACCAAGCAAGCTAAAATATCACTCCTGCACTCTGTCTACCTATTTATTCAAACAGGTAGGCAATCAAAACCACTAGGGGTTAGCTTCACATCAATCATAATGACATAAACAGTTTGAAAGATAAGCATTTCAATCAATTGCACAATGGATAATTCAACTTCAAAATTCATCAACACAGACAAGTTCACGACATCACCATTATGCAATTATCAATCACATCCAATCACCAAGCACATAAACAATTACGACTGATGTCTATTCATGTTATGCGCCTAAACACGACTTCTATATGCATATGGTACCATTTGCACTACAAGAAAAAATGCGTTTTGCGACTTTTAAAATTGTTGATTGCGACTGTTAGAAGGGTCGCAAATGTACATTTGCGACTGTTCCCCAACAACCATTGATGTTGGGGTCGCAACAGTCATTTGCGACAGTTCAAAGAACGGTCGTAACAACTGTCGCAACCACATCTGCGACCCTTACAACTGTTGCAAAGCAGGCATTTTAATATTATTTAAATGGGCTTGCGACCCTTCAGAACAGCCGCAAATGCTTAGTTTTTTTTAAAATAAATAAATAAAAATTGAATGGGACAATTTTTGTTGACAATTTAAATAAATATATTAATAAATACTTAAAATACATAACTATATAACTAAAAATATATAAATCTCATTCATATAATTCTTTCAAGAATAACAATCAAAACAATAGATAAATTACATAGTTTAAACTACAAAGTCAAATCCAACATATATAAGTAAACTCCAAAAACATGTTGTCAGCTAAGACACCAATGCCAAACGAAACTGCAGCAGGACCACAAAATGCACAAAATAGCCTCAACAATGATTGGAGAAGCGAACATGAACTGATGACCCTTCAAAACAAAACTACAGCTGTACAGATAGCCAGAAAACTAACTCGAGCAAAAAAGTTCACAATGAACCTGCAGTGGACAACACAGAACTGCAGGAAACAACATGAAAGGCAGCTGATATTCAAAAAACTCAAAGAGACCTGCAGCTCAAACAGAACAACGTGAAATGCATCAACACTCCAAAATAAAAATTCAGTAGCTACTCATAAAATAAGCAGGGAGAATTTTACTTGCAATGAATGAATAGTACAACATATGCATAAATATACCATAGTAAACAACATCCAAACATAGCTACTAAAACTATCACCAAAAGCAACAAAATTTATCAGATCAAAATAGTTTTGAATGGAACATGTACTTCAGAAAATTTCTACTAAATCATCTCCTCTCATCAATGCTTACA
>Ga0228711_1002028_pt1 | contig 30772 bp, 12 predicted proteins | sample MedpolnodulmetaG_2_FD_177996 | JGI IMG/M metagenome (GOLD analysis project Ga0228711, IMG submission 177996) | Root nodule microbial communities from Medicago polymorpha collected in Santa Monica, California, United States - brown nodules | ecosystem: Host-associated > Plants > Roots > Nodule... | reverse complement strand
TAGTGCATTGATTGTCAATTTTTATGCTTTGAATAGTGCACGTTTATCGCTTCAAGTTTATGTTTATTGTGTATTGATGTGATTGGGACTGTAGGGAATGGCTATTTTTTTTTTTATAAACAACCACTATTAGTTATAGTATTTTTTTTCCTTAATAGAGTTACCCTTCCCAACAACACTCAGATTCGTGTTGCTGCCATTGGATAGGAAACATAGACTTGTCTCCTAATTTGATATTGCATATATTCCACGTTAATTTGATATCAAATTGACGGCACACCCTTAAGGTGCCAAGTGTTGTGCCACATTTTCTTTAGCCCCACATTACTTATAATTTACATGTCATTTATTTATGTTATACCACTTGCAATTTAGTTGTTTGGTTCTCTTAGGCTCATGTCATGTCGATGTCCATCCCTCATGTGTCATCTTTGTCTTGGGAATTATGCAATGAATTTCAAATATGGTAAAAATGACATAAAAATGGATTAGAAATTCAAGTTTGTTGTTAAGAAACATAGAGAGAAACATAATTGCTAAAAAGGCAAATGACAATTATTTTGATTCTTTGCAATTCCTAAAAATGCATCATAATTTCATTTTTCTTAACAACAATTCTTTTGATTCATAGGTAGAAATATAACTGCTAAAAAAAAGCAGATGCAACGAATTTTATAGTTAACCTAACAACATAATTTCCTAAGCAATATGTGTGGTTTCTAGATTTTCTATTTGAAGATTTAATAGCTTACAATAAAAAAATTATTCGTTCATACATGATCATCAAATAAATAACATTAAAATTTTTACATTTTCTTATTATAAATAAGAACAAAAAATCTCCAAAATTATTCTTTATGAAGGATTTGAAATTTCTGAATGGCATCAAAGAATATTCCATAATCCCAAAGAAAACAGGGTCGTTTAACTCCCACAATAATCATCCATTATACCCAGTTTGACATTTATACACTTAACAACAATTCTTTTGGCATCATTTTACTTAATTACAATATTCTTTTTGTGATCCATTGCATATTGCTTGATTGCATCTCTACTTAGTCCCTTGTTGTTGAACATCATACTTAATTTAAACTTTGTACCATCCTAAAATGTTTGAAATTTTTCCATAATATTTTATCATCACTACCAGTGGAGTATGTAACACATTCGAATCACTACTTTCATCATCAAATACAGTAGTAGATGCAGAATTTTCAGCATTTGTTGTAATAAAATTTTCTTTAAGAAAAATTGTGGTCCAATACTTATCATCGTCAAAATCAGTATCTGCAACCTAATTATCATCTTCATCTCCTCACTTACAACATATTTAGAATCATCCTCACTAGAGTTTTGATACCGTTTGACACATACTTCAGCTTCAACACCTATAACTTTATCAGTCTCACCATCTAGAACAACTCCAAGATTCCAAATTTCTGCCTCTTTTCAACTATAGGGTTATTTGTCATTGTTGGGATGTCAACTACATTCTCCACATAAATCACTGAACATGGTTTTTTACGAGTTGATCAATGTGGTGAACTTTCATCCTAGAACACTCGGAAGGCCTGTGTAAACCAGAGTAAAAAAAAAATAAAAAATTAGAAACTACATATGTATATGTCCAAATAATCAAATCAAACCCTAAGTATTTATTTGTCAAAACTGGTCCACCACCAATATTATACTAAATGTAACAAGAGTATCAATGGGGGACCACAACAACCATTAAAAAAACAAACAAACAAAGGAACAATGATGGGTGCACAACCACTATTAAAATAGTAACATTCACAGACTATTTCTTAATTCATAAAAATCAACATAGAATATACAAACATACATCCCACAATTTTTCATGTTTGACATTTCAAATGTTGAGATCACAATAGTAAAACCACCATGAAATCTCAGCAACAGTTGAATGATACAATCGGTTGAAGGACAAAATTGCAGTCGAAACAACAGTAGCAGTTGAAGGATAATATGGAGGATGAAGATCACAAAAGATGAGGGATGAAAGATGATGGATGAAGGTCACATGATTAAAGGGTGGGTCACAGAAGATGAGGATGGTGAATTGAGAATTAGGGTTGCTTCTAATTTCTTTCTTTTTTATTTTAATAAAATGTTATTATACTTAATTTATTAGTTTATTATTATTTATAGAGTTAAGTTAAATAAAAGAAAATTTTAATGACATGAAATATAATTTGTTAACATGTTATATGTCACGTCAATAATGAACTTGACACTTTATCAAAAATAACACTGAAGCGCGGTGTGAGACTAAAATTCAAAAAACCATGAAATGGGGGGACTAAACCCTAAACAGGGGGTGTAACACCTTAAAAGCCCGACTTTAGTTAATAAAAAGAATTTATTAATCATACGGGTGCTATGTTTACTCATCAATTAACAATTTCATTAAAACTCGAAAATCATAAATTAAGCAGCGGATCTATCAACTTCAAATAAAGTAAAATAATGTTTCATAATTCATGTAAGACAAAATTTATGAAAATCAATCTCAAAGCCAAATAAAATCTTAACGGACAACTGAAAGCCCAACTCTTGTGTTACAAAATTAGAGCACGTAAAAATGTCTACATAGTTTCTCACGAATAAAATAAAAATGAAAACAACTTCTAGCGTCACCCTTCCTACTACCTTGCAGCTAAAGCTCCTCAACCTGAGTATCTATGCTCACACAACTACAAACATCACAACACACAACAACAAATAGGGATGACAATATCTATACCTATTAATAAAGGCAATACTATTTTTTGGTGTAACCTTTTTTAAAAATCCCAAAATGCCCTTACACTAACTCAATTGGTTTTTTCCCTTTAATAAAAAAAACACTAACTCATTTGGCCGGTTATTAAGAACAATTCTAATTGCTGCCTAACACATTAAAACTACTACTTACAACCGCCGCCACACACCACTCAAAACAAACAAAAAAAATCTTTACAAAGCATAATATAATTGAAAAATTGTTGAGAGAAAGAAACCAGTTTATGTGCAGAGTGTGGAGGACCAATTTAGCCTATTTTTTCCTGCTACTTCAACATACAGGTTTCACTTACTTTCATTAAATTATAGTTGCTTGATAATTTTCTATATCAAATCCACTTTCATGGAATCTTTTACAGATGCTTAAAAATTAAAACAAAACTATCATGCATTCTTTCTCTTATGAACAGTGTTTGCCGTTTGCTTATTAGACATCTTCCATCTTTATTTGTTCTTATAATAAATTTAATTTCCCACAATTTAGCATATATATTTTGTAATGAATTGCAAAAAATACAAATAGTGCTAAATATATTAGGATCATTTGCTTTGTCATGACTGTTTTACCATTTATTGTATTTGTTGTTTACATCTTTGTTCTTAATAGTTATAGATAGATGTATTTTGTGTTGATGGCTTCAATGTTCCCTCGACCACAACTAATGTATAAGCATGAAATGCTTGCTTGTATAAGCATGAAATGCCTTCTTTTCTTTTGTTTCTTATTTCACGGTTTCTTTCCACAGAATTTTACATTGTGTGTTGTTCAATATGACTTTAATTTTTATTTGGTTACATGTTTATGCCTCACTTTTATGATGCAAGTGAATAATCATTAATTAATATTTAGATTATTTAGAAAGTCCCTAACTGTTATAATTTAGGGAAGTACCCGTCTATAAAGAGATACACTTCTTAATTTTTAATTTGATGTCCAGTGCATGTATTTAAAATGGAACTTAAAGTGCATTTGAAAAGACCATGAAACAGAAGTTTGAGTGCATGTTCAAGAAGTGCATGTATTTTACATGTTTATGCCTACTTAATTTTTATTTTCTCCAATTGGTCAGATATTGCAGCACAAAAAATTGTACTCTCCTTTTCTCTACTATCTGGCATATTCTTCTCATAATCCGAGCACTAGGAGTGAATGCCAACAACATCAGCAGTGGTAATTTATTGTGTTATTTGACACGTTAATGTATCTATAACGATTAATAAAGGCAATACATCTATTTGGTGTAGCCTATTTTACTTTCCACTAATATCCTTGGTGGTTTTTGTTTTTTAGATTTAGATAACTTCTTCCAACTTCCGAAAATGACAGTTTCATCTACATTTGAAATGAATATATCGCATATTTTCTTCCAATATTTGTCTTCTCTCATTCCTTCTCTCACTATTCATTGATTAGTTTTAGAGTAAAAAACTGTCAAGAAAAACGATAGTAGCAACGACAACTCTCCTCCTTTCCAGTCTCTTATAATTTGTTAATTTATTCTTGGTTTTAATATATTTTTCCTTCAATTCACTTTTGTAGAACAATCGAAAATTAAAACATGCACATTGGATATTAACTCCAAGAAGAAATAAGGTTTGTTTTTCATTCCAATTTAATTAGGTTTTCTTCTTTTCATATTATATCCTTTTTTTAATAAGATTATAATTGGTATTTCTTTGATACCAATATCAATAGGACATTTTAAACTGGCACATACATATAATTGCATACTCAGCAAGATAGACAAAGGAAGATTTAAGTTAGGGTATGATTGATTGTTTGGACACTTCAAGTGAAATTTATGCACTGATGAAATATGATAGCATCAGACAAAATTATTTTACAATGTCCGTCTTCGCTGTAAAATAAAAATATATTAGTCAATGCACTTTTATAAAAATAAAAAAAAATGCAATATGTGTTATAGACACTTCAACTCTATACATTTGTGCATAAATTTGATAGAAAACTCCTCTTCTTTTTATTTGTTTCCTTTCCTTTCATTTAATTAATTTATTATGTTATTGTTTGCCATGTTAATGGATGGAGAAATATGCTATGTTTGTTGAGGAATTTTCTACGAGTATGTATATTTAGAGTTTCTTGCACTTTTTTATTTATAAATTCTTCTAAACAAGTATGCATATGGTGGTTTACCCCTCACTAAATCAAAATATTCCAAAAAGAAAAAACAAACATGTGAAAGTCAAGTTGGTTACCATATTTTAAAATCATCATGTAACTTCTCTTCGACATGTAACTTCTCTTTGAATTGAAACATCTGCTAAGATTAGAAAATGGGGCAGATAAAGAGATTAAAATGTGACATTTTTTTTAGGGAAGATAAAATTTGACATTTTTGTAATAGGGAATTGCCACCGAGAAACATGGCTATCACATTATTGCGCCGCAGAAGCAATAAATTGATTGTTAGAATATCTATCTTTCATCTAGGAGACAGTGGTTATTCGAGCATTGTACCATTTTAGAAAGAAGGGTGTATTTAGATGAAATATTTATGAGAGGAGGGCTTACTTTTTCATTTTTAATTACAAAAGCTATAAATTATTTTTCACAAAATTGCTAAACTGATTTCTCAGCATAATAAAACCACCGAAATGACTTTTTTTAAACCTTTTTGGTGGCTTAAAGTGTACTAAAGCGGAAACTCAATAAAAGGCATAAAAAATATTAGACAAATGCAATAAGTGAGGGAGATTGGGTGAAGGGGGAGCTTTCTTTAACCCGGCTTTGATTGGGTAAAGATTAGACAAATGCAAAAAGGATTAAACGATAATCAATAAAGGTTTATGTAAATTGTGTTAGCAGTGGGAAAGATCTTAATGTCTTCGTGAAAACCACACCCATAAATTTCACTCATGTTTCATGCATATTCATCTTCCATAGAATGTATGATCTTTCTTTTAACGCTAATAATTTTGTACAAGATATATCAAGAAAAAAACTAAAGCAACATTGATGTTGAAAAACACGTTTATAAGTTACATACGTTAGCATAGTAGAAAGAGCAGACATACGTCTGGACGCTAGTGTTCATAAAAAATATATATGATATATCTAACAACATTGTATAATATTAGAATTTTCATTCATCGTTATATATATACATACATAATTTAAATTACTCATCAATTTAAAACATCAACATTTCACGCATCATTCACCACATCACCAAATTCAAACTTCAACAATTGTATGTGAAGATGCACTTTACTCCTAACCATCTATATGCATGTGGTACCATTTTCACTCATCGTTTATTGTATGTCAGTTGTGTTACTAAACATACACTCATCATTTTCCTGATTATGATATAATGCATGAGAAAAGACTCACTAAATATTACACGTTAACATTTCATCAGTAATTCACCATACAATGGGATTTATCTCATCAAACTCATCATTATAAACAAGATATGTCTCATCATTACTCATCATAAGCAACATTTATCTCATCATTACTTCATCGTAAATAAACAAGGTTTAACTAATCAAACGTCATCATAAATGACATTTATCTAATCATTATTTCATCATAAATAAACAAGGTTTAACTTATCAAACGTCATCATAAATAAACATTATCTTATCAATGTTTCAACATTAGCACATTATTTGACTTATCTGTTAACAACACATTATCACACTTTATTCATCTCCTTAAACTCACCATTTTAACACATTATCTCGTGAAAACCACACCCATAAATTTCACTCATATTTCATGCATATTCATCTTCCATAGAATGTATGATCTTTCTTTTAACGCTAATAATTTTGTGCAAGATATATCAAGAAAAAAACTAAAGCAACATTGATGTTGAAAAACACGTTGTTTATAAGTTACATACGTTAGCGTAGTAGAAAGAGCGGACAGATAGGCACGGGAGTGCCCGTCTGGACGCTAGTGTTCATAAAAAAAAATATATGATATATCTAACAACATCGTATAGTATTAGAATTTTCATTCATCGTTATATATATACATACATAATTTACATTACTCATCAATTTAAAACATCAACATTTCACGCATCATTCACCACATCACTGAATTCAAACATCAACAATTCACATATTAATCACAACATCATCAAATTCAAACTTCAACAACTTTATGCGAAGATGCACTTTACTCCTAACCATCTATATGCATGTGATACTATTTTCACTCATCGTTTATTGTATGTCAATTGTGTTACTGAACATACACTCATCATTTTCCTAATTATGATATAATGCATGAGAAAAGACTCATTAAATATTACACGTTAACGGGCAGCACTTCGGGGCCTTTGTGGCGCCAAAGGCATGTGCCATTGAACAAATCAAGTTGTGCAACGTGTCCAAGGCTTTTCTTTAAAAATTTATTAAAAAAAAACTGATTAAATGAGAAACACGTTGCCTTTTTAATTGCAACACTCTCTTTTAACCGTGTGAAGTGTCTTCTCCATCCAACCACCACCACTATCCACCATTCTTTTGCTACTGGTGACCAAATAATCTCAAGATTAACAAGTTGCAACAAAACTAATATAAAGCCAATTTGCGTCAATTTCAATGGCTTCTTAAATTGAAAATCTTTGAGTGGCACAAGAGTCCAAGGACTTGCTGAAAAACATCCTCTGTTACTTCCTCAATGGAAACCATTGTTTGGATTTTCTCTTAGATGGGTTTTGAATTATAAGCCATGTGGGTCTTTGTTTCTGCCATCAAAACTAGAACTTGGTAAGGTTTGAAGATGGGTGTTTGAAAGAGAACTTCTTTCATGGATTTCTCTTCCAGTGATGGTGGAGCTTTTTCATGGGTTTGATTTGGGATAGTGAGGATCTTAGTTGTTGGTGGATTTTGAATGAGATATGGTTAAGGGTTTGTGACTCTGCTGAAGCGATTGAAAGATGGTAGCGTGGAAGTGTGTAGCGGTGGTGGGCAGTTGATTGAATTGTTGAAGCTGTGGCAAGAGAGAAAGAGAAGAGAACAAGGGGAAGAAACACGCTGTGTTTCTCTCTTTCTCTTTTAATCAAATTAAAATAAAAGCATTGGACAGGTGGCACAATATGATTTGCTCAATGGCACATGTCTTTGGCGCCACAAAGGCACCGAAGTGCCACCCAACGTTAACATATCATCAGTAATTCACCCTACAATGGGATTTATCTCATCAAACTCATCATTATAAACAAGACATGTCTCATCATAAGCAACATTTATCTCATCATTACTTCATCGTAAATAAACAAGGTTTAACTCATCAAATGTCATCATAAATAACATTTATCTAATCATTATTTCATCATAAATAAACAAGGTTTAACTTATCAAACGTCATCATAAATAAACATTATCTCATCAATGTTTCAACATTAACACATTATTTGACTTACCTGTTAACCACACATTATCACACTTTATTCATCTCCTTAAACTCACCATTTTAACACATTACTTCATCACATCAATGATAACTTTATAATACATTAACTCGTCTCACCATTAACAACTCTTTACCTTCCCTCATAACTTTAATAAAACCTAAAACTTCGTCTCATGTTCATCATCTCCTAAAACCTCAACCATCTCCATAACCATGGCTTCATTTTAACTTAAGACATTTATCTCACGTATTAATATTCACCCCATTTCAATTATCTTGAGCAACTACACTCTATTATTCGTTTATTTTAATCTTATACTCTTTTATATGATAATAACCTTAGACACATTACTACTTTAAGAACATCTTCCTCACCCATCATCTCTAAACACCACCACATACTTTCCATTATAACCATCTTGCACTTTTCTAGTTAATTCCCATCATAAGTTCACCATACTCTAAGGAAATCACTTATAAAAAACTCAAACACACTTCCCTCGCTTAGGTACATTGCTTTGGGAGCGCAACTCTCACTTTAGAAACTCATTTTATGAAGAAAAAAAAGGATGGCTTCTCAATGCTGGGAATAGTGCACGACCATACGCCCCAGAGTGCACAACCGTACACTTTCAAACACACGAGAAGGGGAAATTGGCAGAACAAAATACGGTCTGTGTGCTTCATATACATACATGGTCATGCGTTATACACAACATGTAGAGAATCGCAATTTTCTGCAATTTTTTCCCACGGAAGCTTTCCCAAGCTACGATTTCGACCCCAAACTCACCAAATTTGTCCCTAATCAACACCCTAAGATTTTTCTATCGTTCAACAATTAATTTTCACTCAATCTACATAATTGCATCACTCCACACATGATTAAACTCTCTAATCAATTACCCTAACTTTGGTTTTATAATCTTAATCTTCTAACCACACCAATAACCCTAAAAAACATTATTTTTTATCACCAACTACTCGTCATGGTTTCTATGAATACATAAACAATCCCATAGAATAAGAAATAACTCAAAAATTCAGAAATAAGATACCATAAGATGAAAGTTTCTCCCCCTTATCTCGAATTCTTTGAAAAACACAACTTTTGGTTCAATTCTCGATAGCTAGGGTTTGCCTCTTTTCCTCTACTCTTCTCTCTGCTTCTCACGTACAACAACAATCCTTAACTTCCTCTCTCTCAAAACCATAGTTTCTCCTCTACTCCTCTCAATTTCTTTCTTTTGTTTTCTGCAACCTTAATTCTCCCATGTTCTCCTCTATTTATATCTACTTGTTTGGGCTTAGTGTTTCTCGCATAATTCTTAGACTGACTTGTTATCTGCACCCCTCGCATGGTTACTATTCTTTATGTAATTACACAACCTTGACGTTTACACCACCCTCTATCTAAACCATTAAACGTTACACAACTTACTACTTACACCTTTTTCTACTTAGTTTTGCTAGTGTACCTTAGTTTGCACTCCACTTTATTATCCTTGCTAAAAACATTATTTTCTTCCTATGACGGTTTTTTCTCATTATTTAACCGACTAGTTAACTCCTCTACCTCTTCATTATTCACAAAGTCTACAACTACAAATAATTTAATTTAATAATATCAACAACCAACACTAATAATAATAATAATAATAATAATAATAATAATAATAATAATAATAATAATAATAATAATAATAATAATAATAATACTTCAAATATATAATTGTCTATATTAATTTTAACGGCTTAATATTAAAAATCAGGATGTTACAAGGGGACCAAAAACTCGACTTCTAAAAAAAGGGAGACCAAAAGTTTAAGTTTTCTAAATCAAGGAGACCAAAATATAATTATAGAAGTCTAATATATAATTGCTTTGCATAATTTTTATTTTATAAGTAAAATATGGTCATACGAAGATAGGTCGAGGTGATCCATTATCCCACGTAGATAACCGATAAATACTTATGCCAAACTCAATATTTGAAGCCCATGTAACATGCGGGTCGGTTCAATTTGACCCATTTATACATGATTGTCCATCATTGAATAACTCTAATAAACACAATTTATTATTTTATCGAACAAATAAAAATTATGAGTTTAAAAATTAATTTTCAAAAGTAATTTGAGTGTTTTTAATTGTATATGATAGATAGATGAAATGACAACAAATAATGAAAATTCACTTACACGTAAAAGTGGAGGAATTGTAGTTCAAATCTCAATCACAATCTCTAGTTTAGTAATTTCAAGATGTTTATCAGTTGTGTTTGGGCTAAAGGGCTAGGTGTGTTTTTTTTTTTTTTTTTTTTATGGTGGCCGGGGTTCGAACCCCAAACCTTACATATATTATGCATTGTCCCTACTAACTGAGATAAACTCACGGAAACAAAGACCAGGTGTTTTAAGTATACTCATAAAACTACTATGTAAATATGTATATTTTTTTTTAAAGATGTAAATGTGTATTTAAATTACTAATATTCAAATATAAACATAATATTAATATAACAAATTTATCCCGTGAACATGCAAAAAGCCCAAAAAAAAACACAAACCCGACCCAATTTACACGCCTATATATATAGTACCACTACCCAACTTCTCTCACCATATAACCTTCACATCCTTCCACAAACACAATACAAATACGTCTCTCTCTCTTCTTTCTCTCTCTACATATATCTTCATCGCAATTCACAAATCTGAACAAACAAACCTGTCATATAAAAACCTCTCAATTCCTCAATTCACCTATAAAATCACCCTCTTTTCAAATCCTTCCCGCTTTCTCCACTTTTTCAGACACAAACCCTAATTTTTCTCTCATAAAATCAAGGTTTGTTTTCTTAACAACCCTTTATCTAATTCATCGTACAAAATCCCCAAATTTTAATTTGATTCATGAAAATCAATATTTAAATCAAAATAATTTAATTTGAGAATTCGATTTTGAAAACCCTATTTCAGTTGATTGCTGATTTACCCACAATTTAATTTTTGATCAAAATTGTTCCTTTTTGTGATGAGATGAAAGTACATAATTGATTATGAACATGGTGTTTGATTTTGATTGATGGGTCGTTTTGCAATTTTAATTGGATTTGAAGAAAAAACAACCTTTTAGCCCCAATTTTGTTTTGGATCAAAATTGTTCCTTTTTGTGATGAGATGAACGATAATAATTGATTATGAACATGGTGTTTGATTTTTGTTGATGGGTTGTTTTGTAATGATTGATTAAGTGATTAATTTTAATTTATGATTATTATTAGGGTTGATGGCTGATCAAGGAATGGAAGGGAGCCAACCTGTGGATCTAGCAAAACATCCTTCTGGGATCGTGCCTACCCTTCAGTGAGTATCTAAATATTAGTGTATATATAAATCTTAGCTAGTTTAATTGAATCATAATTGGTGGGTTTGCTTTTATGTTTTTGAGATTATAAGTGCTTTGTAATTGTTAGTATCTATGAAGCACTGACACAAACATGGATATCGGACATGACATTGACACAGCCACGCCGGTAGTTATTTGAGAAACTGACATAATTGAATGTAATGTGTCCGTGTTGTGTGTGTATTAGAGGCTGTTGGTTACCTTGTGATTTTGCATGGAGAAACTGAAAATATATGATGGATTACCCTGGATTGAGGCTAAATTTTTTATTTGTCAATATTATTTTTTGTTACATTGCATCGATGGTAATTATTAGTGCATATAGCCAAGTAGCCGTGGGAGAGACTATTATGGTATTGTATTATTGTTTGTATCCTTATTTGTGCTTAGCTTTCCTGTCCGGGAAGAGCTGTAATATAGTTGGTAGTCGATGATTTCCCATTGAAATTTAGGAAGTCATCAATTATAATAAGCAAAAATACTCACAAACCACGCTGTTTAAAATTTAAATGGAATGTGATAGAAAGGTATCATTCAAACAAAAAGGGAATTTTTTCATCTCAAAAGATTTTTGACGTTATATGGAACTAAACAAAGGCGGGAAAGAGTTAACTAGAAAATAAGTTGAACATTGTAGAGGTGAAATTATTGTGATTATGATGTGATGGATGACAATAAGTTGAACGTAACTTTAGTGCACCGGACTGCCCTTTTTTGTTGTCTTTAGACATAATTCCCAAAAAGAAATTATTGTTTTGTTTGATTCATTTACTAATTGCTCCCAAAGTAAATAATAACTAAAAGCATAATTATTAGATATTATTGTTGTTTACTTCATATTGCTTATATATCTAATGATTATGCTTTTAGTTATTATTTACTTTGAATTTTGGAACATATGATAAATTTGCTTCTTTAACTTTTTCTTCTATTTACTTTTGAATAAACTACTTACCGATGTTTGTTTACTTCCAGAAATATTGTTTCGACAGTCAATTTGGACACCAAGTTGGATCTCAAAGCAATTGCACTCCAAGCTCGTAATGCAGAGTACAATCCCAAGGTAAGTTTCATCTGTTGACTGTCAATTTCATTCAAATACATCTATGATATGTGTGTGCCTTGCCCATATTTCCTTTTTCCATTCCTTTGGAAGCGAAAGTGAAAATTAACTTGATGGTTGTACTGTTCCCACTTTTTTGAAATTTCTTGTGTTTCTTTCTGGAATAGAGATGCTTAGTTGATCTAATTATTAATCACTATTATTTTATATTAATGTCACTTTTGATATCAGTTACTTGCCATCCTTCTTTTGTTATTCCAAATCAATATTCATATGCATGTTTTAGTGTTTCTGATATTTGTGATGCAATTGTCTGCAGCGTTTCGCTGCTGTCATTATGAGGATCAGAGAACCAAAAACAACTGCACTCATCTTTGCTTCTGGCAAAATGGTATGCTTCTTTGTTGCACTCACCACCTCTGTCATATAAGTGCTTTTCTTTGTGATTTTAGCATTGTAGTCAAATAAAAAGATTGGAAACTTCTGTGTTGTTTATGCTATTCTTTTAGCTGTTTGTTTATTATGCATAATTATATTTTTTGTTATTTTAATCATTTATCACTAGACTTCTAATAGTTGGTTTGATTTACTCTGTATGGCCATGGTTGGGAATTTAAAATTTCTGTTGTTTTTCCCTCATGTCCCTAATGTTCCTTTTGCAAAACCATAATTTGCATAGTACATGTGAAGAGTTTCTCTTATTTATTTTTATGGTTTTCTAATTTTACCGGTATGACTAGGTCTGTACTGGAGCTAAGAGTGAGCAACAGTCTAAATTGGCAGCAAGGAAGGTGTGTTCTTGTTCTTTTATTTGTTAATATCATTCATGCTAATAATGTTTCTCTAATGGAGGACCTCGAAGTCAATTAGGATGAATTACAATATGCCATTTGTGTTGGATTGGAGCCTGCTTATTTTTCAAAATTTACATCATTTTTTAATTCAGTTTTTCTACTTTCTTTCAGTATGCCCGTATCATCCAAAAGCTTGGTTTCAATGCTAGGTTTAAGGTACAAAATCCACCCTTTCAGATTCTCTTCACTGTAATTGTTTCATCAACTATAATTGATTTGTGCTATTTCAGTTTCACAGTAGTACATAGGTAGTAGTACCTTGATTAGTAGTTGATTCCTTCGGCTTTATGTTTCAGGATTTCAAGATTCAGAACATTGTTGGCTCTTGTGATGTCAAGTTCCCAATACGGTTGGAGGGTCTTGCATATTCCCATGGGGCTTTCTCTAGTGTAAGCTATTTTATTTACGGTTATTTTCACACTTCGTGATCGCTTGACGTGATTTGTATGGGGATAAGTATGGTGAAAAGATTTAGTTTTTCTGAAAATTTAAACAAAGCTTGTAGTGTTGTAAATAGTGATGCTTGTGCTATGTAGATGATGATGGAAAGGGCCATATTCAGTCGTGTCTATGAGTTACTTGATTCAATTATTTTTATATGTATTAATTTCTATAAGTTGAAGAAAATATACTGAACTTGCTTATATGGGATGGTAGTATGAACCTGAGCTGTTTCCCGGGTTAATCTACCGTATGAAGAAACCGAAGATAGTCTTGCTAATTTTTGTTTCTGGAAAGATTGTTCTAACAGGAGCCAAGGTAATAATTTTATATACAATCTCCTTTTGTTAATTTTGCCCTCAAAATCCATGGTTCACTCAATTTTATACACATTTTTTGTATTATCAGGTGAGAGAGGAGACTTATCTAGCCTTTGAGCAAATATACCCTGTGCTCACTGAGTTCAGGAAAAATCAACAATGGTATGGGCATGAATTTATTTTATTGTTATTTGCCATCTATGCCGATTGTTATAGTTTCAACGAATCGCCACTATTGATTTACTGACATGAATATTTTATTTTGTGGAAGATTTTTGTCAAAAAAAGAATTGTTCTTGCGGAGAAGTTCGTCGAATTGTATATAAACCAAGACAAAGGAGATATCAGATATCAGAATTGATAACAAGACAAAGGAGATATCTGAATTGATTTGTTCTCTGCTTCTGGTTTTGATTTTGTTATGTGACGGGACAATTTTGTACTGAATGAACATTTTGAAAAAGATGATTTTGACATGGTAGAAGAAAAGGAAAAAAAAAGGGGGGGGAGCTAATTGGAATAACATATTCTGACAGTTATCTCATGAAGTTTTGAACGCACTCCTTACACAATTTTGAGCTCTTTTGATATTGTTCCTTACAATTTTTTACTGTCAGTTTAACCTGCTAAAGTTAAAAATCTTGAGTGTTTAACCATTTACTTCTGCATTACAGTATAGTTGATTGAACAGTAAAAAATAGCTCTTTCTGTTTGTAGTATGAACTTTAACTCTTAGCTTTTATTTGTTTAGTTCTAAATCTGTGATTGACTTATATAGCTTTTATTGGATAATATTTCAGTGGATCTTAATTTTCATAGGTGTCATTTCTTAAAAGACCTGACCATGTTAAGTTATATAAATTCCATTCAATAATAATAAAATCAAACAATATAGAAATCCAAGAACACAAAATGTTCAGATCGTTATGCCTTCAAGATGATAACTTGGTATTTTTGGCACCTTGCTTTGTTATCTTCTAGGATATTCATGGTGTAGGTCTCACCATTTCACTTATTTATATTATACAAAGTAATTAACATACAATCCACCAACTTTGAATTTTCTTATCAAATCAAAAATTAAGTTTTGCTTATTGTTTTATGAGTTGATCGTTGTTCTTCATCATCCAGTAAAATATTGTCAAACTTGACTTAGCATGGGTTTGGATTGGCGTTGAACCTTCTATTCTTGCGCCCCTATGCAAAGTTCAACGTGATTTTAAGATGCTGGTATTCCTAACTTAATTGCAAACGCGGATAGTTGTCGCGACTTGGACCTAATGTGGAGTTTTCACCGTCAAAGCAAACACATGCTTATATGAAAACAAATGGAGTTTGAGATTGTTTCTTGGTGGGGTTAAGTTGGTGTTGATTGAAACACGAAAAGATGATATAAAAATGGAAGTGTATGAAATTGAAAATTGTCAATATTTGGGTTTATAATAACTTGGATGGATTAAATTGAGGATTTTGAATTGGTTGGAAGTTGATAATTATATTGCAATAAATTTAAGGAAGTGATGTATCTTTCACTGTCACGCCACTCTCATGCCATGTCTTTAAAATTATCTATCAATATAATATGAAATTAACGGTAAGTTATCTATCAACGAAGAATATTTGTGTGGTCATAACATTAACCACGTGTTTAAATGGTTTAGGCGTCTTGTAAACATAACTCAATTGATAATTGTAAGGACGATAGTATATAGGGGTTGAGGTTTAAACTTCAAACATCTCATTTTTATACATTTAAAATGCGTGAATCTTAACCACTAAACTACTAGATAAAAAAAAACTTCAAATGAGAAAATATATTTAATGCTATTAACAGTAAGAATTATCCTTTATCAACCTACAAAGAAGAGCCAAAAAAGTCAACACAAATCTTATATAGAAGCATATAATATAATTATCTTGCAATGGAATCAAATTTTTAAAAATAATTTTATTAGTATGCATCTGTTCCCTTATTGATTAATGAGAAAAATACTGAGTCAGAGATTGTTCTAGCAATCCTTAGATTCAAAACATAATAAGTATATTTATCATCCGAACCAAAATATCATCCGACCTTAGCTCAGTTGGTAGAGCGGAGGACTGTAGTTGTTCAACAGATATCCTTAGGTCACTGGTTCGAATCCGGTAGGTCGGATTTTTTATTTTTATTTTTATTTTTTATGTTTCGGTTATTGGAGATATAAAATGTGATTTGATTCATGAAAACTTCAAAATAATAAAAGCTTTCATTTCGGTTAGCAAATTTTTGACCAAATATATTTTCATAATTTTTAAATACAAGTATCTAAAAATTAAATTTCAATTAACAAAAGTATCTAGATTTTTTTTAAAAAAATAGAGATATATTTATATTAAAAAAATAAAATAGCGACATAATTTATAGTGTCATACGATTGCCTAGGTGTGACACGTAAAAATGATTGTCATGATTTGAAATATGTTATTGAAATATGATATGAAATACGATTGCCTAGGTGTGACACGTAAAAATGATTGTCTTGATTTTGCTATAATGATCAATAATAGGAAAACTTAAGTTACATTAGATGGTGCTAAGAATGATTAGAACTAGATGTAATTGATTGAACTATGTATGAATTAAATAAGGTAATTGAATGGATGAAGTGTGTAACGAATAATTGTTTTTATTCTTAAAGTTGATGATAACATTTGGCCGGTGACTTCACGTTTTTCGAACAACCTTCAATTTTTTGGGCTACTACAACAACTACTCTAAGTACAATTTGGAGCGACTATATGATATCATATGCATTGTACACTTATTCTCAGTGGATCAATTGTTGGACCGGTTACTTAATAGTATCTTCATCGATGAAACATGGAGTCAATTCTGCGCATCAAATAACATTGGGGATGCTATCAAATTTTATTTCAAAAACATAAGAGCTAACAATGTCGTTGTGTCACCGTTTCGTTTAATGAACTAGGTTTTTTTCAACGTTGTTAGTTCTTGCAATTATGACTTATTTAGAACTTCATTTCATATATTACAAAAGATTTACATGAAGTTCTTTAATAAAGATCTTAGATACTGAATATACTATTTTTTGGCCAAATATAAAGGAAATTAATCAACCATAGGTCAACATATTTGGAAGGCTAGACGATTTTCGTATAATCCATATACACGATGTGGTATGTCTTATGTTCATTATAAATAATTTTTTTTTTTATGGCAAACATGCATTGTAATAATACTTTCGTTTGTACTGCCATATGGTGAAATTAATCCTACCTTTGTGTACCGCTAGTCTGACAAAATTGGTGAACAATGAAAGTTGTACACATGAACTCATGAGAACATTTTCACGTGGAATTGATTAATTAATCACCCGTTTATCGTAAGTGGACGGACAAAGATACGAGACTTCTTTGGGATGCAATACGATTATCATGAGATTTGTTTCTCACACTATAGCTATAACATGTTTGTGTTAAATGTGGTTCATGAGTGTGAAATGCCACAAACTAAGATCCATGAATTTCATAGCTTGCTTGCTCGGTATCGGTTCAAATATATGTTTGAAATCGTTCTGTCCGGTGATACCAACAATTTGATATATCACAATTTTTACAGTGTTGATGTCCTCGTTCATTTTTTTGACGTATTTTTCCATCTGATATGTGACTGGACCAAATGGAGATGCTTACCAGTTTCTTGTCATCAAAAGGAAGGTGACATTTAGCCTGGGAATGGGGAGTTCATTCCCACCATGGAAAAGTTCCCTTTTCCAGGACAGGTGGCAGTTGCAAACAGGCTAGAGAGAGAGAAAAAAAAAACTGAAAATTGATTTTTAATTGTTTTTTGTTTCTTCCATGCAGATCTTTGTGTATTTTTGTTCCACCCTTTTCTCCATACTCCATATCCAATTCTTAGGCTCAATTTTCTTACTGTTTGTCTTCTACTGCGCCATTTATAATTATCTTCATCTTCTGTATTTTTGCTTGAATTGTCCAGATTTGATTCCATGAAGATATATCTTCAATTAAACTGAACTCTTTTAATTTCCTTTTCACATTTTATAATTCCTGAAATTGGTTAAATTTGTGTCAAAATAACTTCAACTTAATTTCAATGTTGATGATTCTAACAGCAGAGATGAATCCCTTCACTTGTCTTATTTTGTTTAGTTCAATTCTATGTTTACAAGTAAAATTAATCTTCATCCAATAAAAAAAAACTCAATTGAAAATGTCATTGTGAAACTGGCATCTGCTGTCGACATTGAGTTTGTGACGATAATGTGTGTATTGCGGAGGAGCCAACCACTTCATTGTCTGTTCACGACGACGATATCACGTTTACCGGCGGCGACGAGCTAGAGACACCAATGAATCCACTTTTTTCTCCAATCTTCTTTTACCTTTCTGTTTTTGATGATAGAAAAAACGGGGAAGATCCGTTCTTTTGACAATGATGAAGATGGATATCACTTCTTTGTGTTTTGAAGATTGAACAAAACCCTAATCACAGGCCTCTTATGATTTATTTGGATAATTTTTTACAACACCATTCACGACTCATTGATTTAATTCTTGAGGTATGAGAGGCAAGAATTAATTGATGATAATGGTGGGGGCGGTGGGTGTATAATGATTATCCTCAAGAGATTGCACAAAAAAGTCCCAGAATATTGAAGAAGATGAACTAAATTTCTCTCTCCTATAATTTTTTTTTATTCAACCGTAAGATTAATCCCATGACTTATTACAAACAAAAACCAATAAATTAAACAAAATTGTTATTTAATCAATCAGTGGGATCCACTACCTTGTTTCACAATACCAAACAAAAAGTTACAACCATTACCAGGTCATAGATCTTAGCCATCCAAATAAAAAACTATTAAATCTATGGCTGTGGTTCAACTTTCCCATGATGGGAAGAACTTCCCTTTCCCATGCTAAACCCCACCCCAAAAAAAAAATATGGATCGAAAAGATCAATTGAACTCATTGATTGTTGAAAAGATTTTGTTGATATATAGTAATAAATTTGTTGATTGTGATGCCTTGAGGTTCACTTTCAGTTACATTGTGATTGTGATAAGCAACTAGGTTGATGTCGAGAAAACAACTCGAGATTAGGATGTACTTCTATGTGTTTTTTTTGTTGGTCTTAAATGAAGTGGTAAACCACTGAAATTAAACTCACACACAACTGTAAGGTCCCGGGTTCGAACCCGAGTCATGACATCCGACCTTACAATTTCTACATTTGCCACCTGTTATTATTATGTTATGCATTAATTTTACATCTGTAATTATTTAATGTACTCTTTAACTAGTTTTATGACAATTATAATTTCTAATTGCCGATTACATTTTGTTGTTATATATTTTTGGGTATAAATAAGTTTTAATCTCTTCATATTTAAAAAATTTAATATCCTTATTTACCATTTTTTTTTTCATTTTGAACGAAACCATATGTACTTTATTGTTGACAAAGTACAAGTAAAATACATTTTTAATTTTTTTTGAACTTCAAAGTTAAGCGAAAATATTATTTTCATTTAGAAAATACATGTATATCTTACAACTTATAAAAAAAAAGTTCTTTTCCGACTAACTTACCAAAAAAATATCTATATTCATTCTAAATAAATATCATATTACATCAATATCAATAGCTTCTGACCAATATAGAAGACTACAATATTGTCAATATGTCATCAACAAATATTAGGTACAAAATTAATATGCTAATTGTTATCTGGCAAGTGTACTGATGACATGCTGTCATTACGTATTTTTTAGGACTTATTTTGACATTTTGATAGAGTTCTGAGGCAATATGAGGTAACAAGGGGTGTGAAAAGCAGAAATTCTGGAAGTGTTAGAAATAGGCAATCGTGGCGCGACTTTATGTGGCGTGGCGCGATTTTGTGACCAGAATGAAGGTTTAGTTCTACCACTGAAATCGTGGCGCGATTTTATGTGGTGTGGCGCGATTTTGGGCGCAGAAAATATTTCCTATTTAAGTTGAAGTTAGTGCCATAAACAAGGGTTACAATTTTGGAGAGGAAAAGTGCGATTTTGAAACCTGAAGACTGCTCGAAGGGCGATTTCATCATCCTTTACTCAGTTCATGTATGTTTTAATTATTTCACTGATTATGCTATTTGTAAACTCTATTATGAGTAGCTAAATCTCTTAGAGAGTAGGCCTGAGATGATTCTTTGCAACCCTAATTGAACCATGTTGCTGTGAAACTCTATTTATTGTGAATGACAATCTAGTTTTTATTCAATTCAATTGTTCTTAATGTTTTTTATATATTGACACCATATAAACATGATTTCGTGAGAATGAATGACTACTGACCATAACTTTCGACTTAGACCTAATTGAATTGTTCTAATAAACATGGTTAGTTTATGAATGGATAATCGTTTATTAATGATATTAGGTTAACGTACTTAAAACCTTCAAAGATTATTAGACCACCTAAGGAATTAGGGGCTGTAGTTTGAGAAGAGGGTCCTAACTCAAGGGATTAATTAAGACTATTTTGTTAACTATCGTGGAACTAGAGAATCATTCATAAGAATAGGTGCAGTATACCAATTAGGGGAACATAGATGATTCGAAAGACCTGATCTCATCTCTCTCTCCTTATCTTTTCCAAAACTATCTTTATTTTCTGTTTATTTAATTTTATGCAGTCAAAACTACTGCCTCAGGCACCAAAATAATTTACACATCCTAAATAGTAACCTTATTGCTAAATTGAGATTAACACAGTCCTTGTGGATACGAACTTATAAATTTTATTACTTCGATAGTTTTAGTACACTTGCTAAAAGTCTATCATGTACCAAAAACTATCGAAGTAGTAATATTTATAAGTTCGTATCCACATGGACCGTTTCAATTTCTACTCGGCAAAGACGTTAAAATTAAGGATGTGTTAAAATTATGGTTTTGCTCTAGGCAGTTGGATTTGGTTCATAAAACTTAAACAAAGTAAATAAAATGGTTTGATAATTGGATTAAAACAGATGATCAAGCCTTTCGAATCCTCTATTGCTCACTGTGAGTAATTTGGCTCTCTTCTCTCTCAAAGAAATTAACCTAGCTTTACGACGGATTAACTAAGTGGTTTTGATCAATCTCTTGATTCAACCCTTTTCTAAGTTATAACCTTTTAATCTCTTAAACCGATTGAATAACTGCGGAAGCATGGTGAGAACGTTAATCCATATGTCATAGCCCTCAATTTTCTATCTCTAGGTTCCTATGTTGAATTAAACAGAATTACTATTTCAGGATTAAAAGCTAGGGTTAGTGGTCATTCAATTCCTAAGATCAATTTATGTGATTGAAAGAAGTTAGGGTTAATAGTCATGCAAACGATCATACGAAAAGCAATGAACACAAATAATTTTGAATAAAGACTAGGTTTTCATTGATGTCAAAGAGAGTTCTTAACAAATTACATGCTCACATATCAAAAATATTCATCTCATGGCTTAATCAATCTAAGAGTTTAGCTACCCATAACTACACAATCAAATACATAGAAATAATAGAACATACATAAATCATAACCAACTATGAGTTGGGTGAGATCCACTGTGTGTTCTGTAGCTTCCTGGTGCCGTCTATGCTCTGTTTAGGTCTCCAAAATCGCCCCCTTTAGCTTCTGGTCGCATATAGCTTTTATAGACAAAGAATTAGAGTTTTAGAAAAGCCCACCATCGTGCCACGTTGCGCGACCATCGTGGCATGATTCCTTCATTAATCTGATGTGGCAGCAAATTTACTCACCCATCGTGGCACGTTACACATCCATCGTGCCACGATTTTTCTAGCATCTTCAGGTAAATTCCACGCTTCAAACGTGCCACAATTCAGGTCCATTGTGGCACGATTTCTCCGGTAGCTAAATTCTTGTTTTCTTCTCCAATTTGTGCAATACTTCTCTTTTATGAATCTTGAGCTTATTTAACCACGTATACAAGCATTTGACTCTCAAAACATTACAAAAAAGACACAAATATGACTAAAATACTAACGTAATGACTACTGTCATCAGTTAAGTTAAGCTTTCTTTTTCTCGCAAACTTATGTACTAGTAATCTTCATTGTTAATCATAAGAAATGGCGTGCACCATAATTTGCTTTTGTCTTCGCCAACACAAATCCATCAAATAATAATGGGTACGAATTGGAGCATACAATACATGTACATCACCATATTTGTGACATTAAATTATCCGATATAGGTACAACACTAATATATTAGTAAACCCAACTTAGAGCTTCCTACAAAGATGTTATCTACGACTACATTTGGATTTTGAACTAAGAAAACATGTTTACTAAATTATTGCACTTGTTTTTTTGAAATAGACTAAATGATTGTTTCGTAAGGCATAAACCAAACAAAATGCATATAAATACAATATGGCATAAACCACTTTACTGCATGCAGTATACTTTACACAAGTCACAAAGACAAAAAACCACCAAATTTAGAACTTGTACTTTGGACATGTCAAACAACAATAACATAACAAAACATATTAGTCTTCTTCCATACGCCCATCAATTACACATAAACATCAAACACATCACTAATTAAATCCTAATTGCATTTACCACGCTTACGGTTATAACTAATTTTTGTGACATAGATGACTTTGGAACAATATGAATCTTTGCTCTCAAATTGCATCACATCACCAACTTTGTACTTGTTCTTAACACAAAAATCCTTCCAAACTTCACACATTTATGTTTTCCTTCCCTTATTAGCACCTTATATTTTATCAGATATTTCTACAGACCAAACAGGCGCAAAGTGGGATGCTTGTAAACCCTCATGTAGTTAGCAAACTCTTTCTTCAATGCTTGCACAACACAACAAATTTCTCATTCACTTATCATATAATTCAATCTATTGCCTATGAAATTAACATGTAAATGATTTAATTTAACTAGTTGTGATCTCTTTACAATGTATTTGGTCAATGTAACATCAAACCTTCTGAAAGCATCCCTGGTCTCATGAATACATTGATCTTGAATTTGTTTTACGCAAGTAGTTAAACAAAGAACCATGATGTCCTTTCAAGGATTAAAACTTTCTCAGTTCACCCTAACCACGAACTATCAAAGGCCGATTGACAGATTAATTGAATATGATCTGATGAACGTTACCACGTTAATCGGTTAAATCCCAAAACTCAGGCAGCCCGTCCTTAATTTTCTTTACAAAACTAGGGTCTAACTCACCAAACTCCTAACGAAATCAAATTAACGAAGCTAATTAGACATCACCTCTAGACAAACCTATACATGTATATTTCATCACAAAAATAGGCAACAAAAAACTCGATTTTTAACTATGTAACTAAACACCCTTTAAGCCTAACATGATTTTTCCATGATGATGGTCACTGAAACACTAACATGTTATCCATTTCAAAAATCAATCAAGCAAATGGAAAGTCATTTATGGAACCAAGAAGACATCAACCCATGACTACGAATAATGATATCGTAACATCTAATAGTGCTACCAAAGCTAATCTAAGCATGCATCAAAAACAAAATGTCAGAACAAAATAGAAGAACAAAGTCTATGTTTTAGAAAGCTATCGAAGTTCATGACATTCAAACTTGATCTTTCATGTTGATTGTTACAAAATTGTCTTTCAAAGAAGAAGAAGATGAGCAATTTGTTGGCGGACATGGCGGCCTTTCCAGATGCTTTAACTCCTCCTGCTATAGTTTTCAAAGCTTCTACTTGTTGGAGAAGGAGAAAAAGAAGAACAAAACCCTTAGAACTACTTGCACATAAGCATTTCTTACGGTAATCAGAAACACAGTGGAGGAGGAAACCAAATTTTTTCATTATAGAAAATTACTTACCTTAATCCCAATTAATATGTGACCATAGAAAAAAAATAAATCTATTGCTCATAAAACTTTCAATTTTTTTTCACAAACACCAAATTAAATCTGCCAATTTTTTTCCGTAAAATATATTTCCAACCTTTTAAAAAAAATTGCTAATTTTTATTTGTTTTTAATGATAAATTAATTTTAAGTTAAGTTGGTAATTTTTTTTTCAAGTTATTAAATAAATATAAATGAAGTGTTATTATGTTTAAATATTTAAGATTGGGAGTATTATTCAATATGCAATAATGCAATCCATTATGGCAAGTTGTATAATTCTCAAATTTTAATTATCAATTAAATCATATGCAAATGTACAATTTTCAATTTACCTACTATGCTGTTGTAACAATAGTTTCTTGGTAAGCAATCTGGACCGTACCAAAGATTTTAGGAACATCGAACGGCTAAAAGTTAATCAATCATCATGAGAGACATTGGTCTCTCACCGTAGCCGGAGCCTAAATATTTACCACAAAACATTTCATTAGATTTAAAAAGACTATGAGATCGCCTCCATTTTTTTTTAGTTTTTTGAGGAGTCAAAAAATAACCTTCTCCGACCTAATTGGTGTCATTCCTTGAAAGCGTGATATGAAAGTATTCAATCTTATCAACCATATCACACTACTAGAAAAAGCAAAATTAGTGAGGGAAAAAATGAAATTCCTCACAAATTCCTTGGTCGCAAAATTTAGTGACGGAATTAGAGAGGGATTTCACATTTTCCCTCACTAAACATCCCTCACTAATTTTTGTTTTTTTAGCAGTGTCACACTCAATTTCTTCTCTCTAATCCTTACTTATAATACATAGATCATTTTTAACAATATCACACTACTTGTATTTATGTTGTAAATCAGAGTCTCAACATTTTCTTATATATAGACATGCATTTGATTATAACTTGACCCGACTTCATAATTCTTTAAAAAAAAAAGTTTCTTAAATAACCGTGGTTTAATTCATATATACATGCAATTTGAATCATATCATATCATATATATTAATTCTACAAGAGTTATACAAATTAAGTCTGAAAACAATTCAGGCCACATACTTACAGATCACCATGAAGATTGACAAAATACATTTATAATACATTAATGAATAATATGTATATTAAGAGTTTAATTGATACATTTTCGGTGTAAAATAATTTCACAACAAAATACTGCCACATGAATTCCCTTTATGATAAAAAATATAAAATAACCACAAAATGTTGGATTTTTATTGTTCGTCGGTGTAAAACTAATTTACACCAACCGTCAATGCTCCAATTTCTATATATCAATGCGCCTTTCTATGTAGAGTTGCAATCCGATTTAAGAAGAATGCCTCCAAGGCCAATTTCATTTCCAGGTATGAAGTTGTTCATATTATGAAACAATAAAACCTCTTCTGGTGATGACTCATTTGACATTCCCTGTTTTAGCCACTCATGAAGAAGTTGTCTGTGAAACTTTTGCATTGGTGTCATTATCTTCCTCTTGTAAACCACTGGTGTACGTTTCTTTGAGGGAACCCTAGACTTCAAAAAAATTGGAATTTTCCTACCTAATTAAAAGGAGTTACAAATTGTTAGAAAGACATATAAGGAGAAAATGGGACATGCACTCTCAATGTAAAATTGTTTATATATATAATATGAGTAATTTGATGCCGGTATAAAATAAATTTACACTATCCTCATTAATCTCATATATAAGAATCTCCAAAAAAATCCATTAAAAAAGAAAAAAAGAATGTCCTTAAAACAAAAAAGGTATCTCAATAAGGAACAAACAAAATTCTAGTTAAAACTATTTTTACTTATGTTTGAAATTTTAGTCAACTAAATTGATGTTTAATTTTATATTTCTAATTAGAGGACTAAAATACGTCTCCCTAAATTTCTTACAAGTTACTAAAATAAAATAAAAAAGTGATAATTACTAGTACCATTATTTGTGTTTGAAACACGGCTTGAAGGATTGTCTTTGACATCGAGATTGCTTGTATTCTTCACATCTTCAAGGTTATCCACTACATTAGGTTGAAAATGAATGGGACAATTTCTTTCAAGTTCCATTGGACAAAGTGGAGTGATCGATGAAACCATTGTAGTAGTGACAAAATTATGTGACAAAAAATAAAAGTGACAATTAATTCGAAAATGTGTGAATGATTCTAATGCACACGCCTATATATGTAGACACCTTAAGAGTAGTGTCGTTTTAATTTTACTTACATAGTAATAACATTTCATAAAGTCACAATGGTTCTTTCAAAAGAAAGAAAAAAAGTCAATGGTTGGTGATCATTAAAAAAAGATACAATGGTTGGAGTAAACACAAAAGACACAATGGTTAGCACTTAGCTCCAGTATAGAATAAAATTATCGTGTAATAAATTTTCAGTTTGTTAAAGATAAATTACAATTGAAGCTTCTCCAATCAACTATTTGATTTTGAATAATTTATTTGTATTGTTCTTTGCTATCCATTTTTTCTTCGTTTAGTGTTATGAAGATTTTTTTTTTTAAAATAACCGACTTTTGAAAATAAATGCACAAAACTACCCTACATTGAAAATAAATGCCTGGTTTTTTCAGGGGACCTATAATAGGAGCACGCCATTTCATTTGAACTGTTTTTTCAGACTTTTTTTTTTCCAGCAAAATGCAAATTTTCTGTAGTTTTCAAGACTTTTCAAATTTTTTTTTTAAATTTCGGGCAGATTTCTTTTGGGATTTTGATACATTCCCAATTTTATTTTACATGAATATATTATAGTCTCTGTAGATTTATTCTCAGGAAAACAAACAGGAAAACAATGGCAAATGAAATGATGTGCTTCCATGGTCGTCTTTATGAAATTGAAGGTCTGACTCTTGTAATAAAGATAGTCCTCTAATAAGAAAAACTGATTTTCTTTTTAAAAGTGCAAAATAAACTTATATTGTTTGTTTTATTTTATTTTTTGAGATAATAATTAAAAAATTTGTTGTTAGAGCTTTGTTGTTTTATATGACAAGTATGAGCCAAAAATTACAAGTACTCTAAAATTATTTTATACGACAAGTATTTTACAAAATTAAGGAAAACAATTATGTTGTATTTTTATTTGTAAATATGTAGCCCATTAGACTGACAAGTTGGACTGAATTGGAGGGAGAAGAGAGAGCATTGAATATTGAATATTTTGGCTCTATCATGTTGGAAAAATAAATAATAAAAGAAATAAAACTTAACCAGAACCACATGGTAAAAACAAGTTAAGTCATGTCACTAGGTTATGTCTACATATTTCTAATATTCACAACGTTAAGACTATTACTTTTCTCACCCTGTTGTATTCTACTGTGCCTATTTTTTTTTCAAAAATACTCCTAGTCCGGATTACATAATCTGAACTACGATTGGATTATGAAATTCGGATAAATCTGTGGATTTTGGAACTTAAAGCACCCCGATGTTAATGTGCAATGGATTCAGATTACACAATCCGGACAGGTCTTACACTTTCCAGATTATGTAATCCGAAAAGTGTCAATCACCCCGTTGAAAGTCAACAAATGGGGAGAAAAATGATGTTTCAGGATTATATAATCCGGAAAGCGTTAAAGCAGTCCAAATTATATCCAAACTACATCAACACAGAGGCAGATGCCATCTGTTTTGGCTGAGCCTCTGTTTGACGCATTTAACCAACTGTTTTGGCCTTTGACCATACGATCAAATAGAAAATTTAATTTATAACATAACAATTAACAACACAACAGAATTTTCAAACATTCAAACATTAATTAGACATAAAAATTAAATTATTCAAATGTTACATAACTAAAAATCATCCGAAATATTCAAACATTAACATAATTATAAATTACAATCATCCTGAAATCACTAAACCCCTACCATCCCTACCACCACTACCACGTCTGCCACCTCTACCACCACTGCCACCCTCAACAGTTTGTCTACGGCGGTAAACCTTTCCACCATGCACCTCTCTCAATACTTCCCCCAAATGTTGCCATGCCTTAGACCCGTGCTACACCTCACTACTAGACATAACAACATACACATGGTCTCTGATACAGTCCAACCTTCCGCTCAACTCTAAGAACCCATGCTCTTCATCCTCCTGAGCAGTAATCTCATCAATGACCTCCCGCTCTGGTGGCCTCGGCACCGGAACCTCCATGTCTGGAAGAATCATGTATGGATGAGAGACGTTATAATACCATTGGATGCATCCCTCTGCTGCCTCCACAACATGCACTGCAAGGTGACCCAACTGCTGCGGGGTCAGAGCATAAGCAAGAGCACGTTGATAGCATAGGGTGATATCCCCTAAGGTCTCCTCGGGAGGTGCACTCTCACATGGATGTCTCGGGACGGTTTGAACGTACACAAACTGACAAAGCACCTTCTCCGACAGATATCTCACCATGCGGTTAACGTATCTGAGCCATCCAGAGTAATGGCTGACCCGCTCAAAAGGACATGCTTGACCGTGCTCTCCATATAGGGCCATGACAACGCTCGTCAGATCCAGCACATTCAAATGGCCTCTCTATGAGTCTAGTGTAGGCAAACTAATTTGTGGTGCAAAAAGCATGGCGCGTGGATGCATATCATCCTGATATCCATCCCACGCATCCTTGCTGCCTATACCCCTGAAGTGCTGATAAATCCAAGCCTGCAACAAAGACAACCACATATAAATATACAAACAATCAAAACTTACATATGAAAAAACAAACATAATTATTTATTTATACCTGTAGCAAAGTCAAGTATCCTGACAGCTTGACTGCAGCTCCAATGGACAACATGGTTAAGCTCCCTATACAAGTGACATAGTGCCGCAACTCGCCATGAAAAACCAGCAACAACCTCCAGGTCTCGGAAGTACCTCAGCTAGACAACATCTACATAGGTGGAGCTCTTGTCAGTGAAGAGCGTGATCCCCACCAAGTACATCACATATATGTTGAGAGCCTAGTCCTGCAACGTCTGCACCTCCTCCTCGATACCACCCTCATTATCTAACCAACTGCAGTTGGAGACGCTCCTTGAAAATCCTTCTCAAGTAGCTAAACCTTGCATGTGCACCTCTGGTCTCAGTCACCTCATCAAGAGCATCTCCAGCAGAAGACCCCAAATACCTCATCATCATCATATCCACCGCATTGTCCCTTGGAATAGTCTCATAGGACAAAAGCATGCCATCAATGAGGAGATGCAGCAAATAAGACACATCATCAAGTGTCATTGTCATCTCCCCAAACCGAAGATGGAAGCTCGAAGTCTCCTCGTGCCACCTCTCCGCAAATGCAGAAATTAGGTCGTAGTCAATTTGACTTTAGCTAGTATCCTGAAGCCAAGAAATACCGGTGGCACCCAGTCAATCACGCCACCATCGTGCAGCCATGATAGGTTTGGTATCGTCATCGTGCATCATATCAATCTTCTTATCATTGTTAATGCATTTTAAATTGGATCGCCACTGCAAAAAATTAAAAACAGTTTCAAAAAGATTAACATCAGTTTCAAAAAGATTAACAACAGTTTACAATCATTCATTAAAGTATCACATTAATAAGTATCACTCCCTCAGACGCCTTCCTGGCCACATGCACATGGTACCTCGCCAGTAGGGTGGTGTCGTATGGGCCACCGAGATAGTCATCAAGAGGCTCAGGGTCTGGCTCCACCACACGCTTCCCCCTTCTCCACTGCTGCTACTGCTGAGCATCATCCTCCACATCATTCTCCATTGCCTCAGCATCATCCTCCACCTGATGCTCCACATCCATCTGCTCGTAATCTAGGTCAGCCTGAGGCTGAGACTCATCCTCAGCAACAGCACGGCGTGGCCTGCCAGCCCTACGCCTAGGAGCCTGAACTACACCCTCCGCCTCTCGACGCACTCGACGCTCTTCCCGCCCTCTCCTAACAGATGCGTGCATAGCCTCATTATACCCCCTAATCCCATCTACATGTGTAACATGCATATTAGGGTACAACACAACACAACAAAGGAAAAAAAAATACACAGGTGTATTTCAGATTTCATTTTCCGAACAGTGACAATATTGTGCGGAAAATAAAAAAAATCAACCAAATTAACTTGCATGCATAAGAAATTGGAACTAATCTTCAATTTGATGTTTGATAAGGCTTGAAATGCGGTGATTTTGAGCAAAAAAAACTCCAAGTTTGGACAGATTTGTGTGGTTCGGATTTTGGGATAAGGGAGGGAGAGAGAGAGAGAGTGAAAAGTGAAACTGTAAAATGGGAGGCGTGAACTTCCTTTTATACATCAAAGTTGTCTGGATTACGTAATCCGGAATGTATTTCGTGTTTTTTCGGATTACGTAATCCGAAGGACATGTTGCGTGAGTGATAGACTTTTAGCAAGTGTACTAAAAATGCATCGAAGTAATAAAATAAGTTCGTATCCACGAGGACTGTGTTAATCTCAACTCAACAATAAAGTAAATATTTAGGATGTATAAATTATTTTGTT
>Ga0228711_1002025_pt1 | contig 30787 bp, 18 predicted proteins | sample MedpolnodulmetaG_2_FD_177996 | JGI IMG/M metagenome (GOLD analysis project Ga0228711, IMG submission 177996) | Root nodule microbial communities from Medicago polymorpha collected in Santa Monica, California, United States - brown nodules | ecosystem: Host-associated > Plants > Roots > Nodule... | reverse complement strand
TTGAAGCATTAAACCATATTAATTGGTACATTAATGGAGCAATAATCGGTATTAATCCTTCCTTAATGACTAATTATGAGAATAAAAAATATTAAACCGGGTTGGCTCAGAAAACCGGCCGAGTCACCGGTTTTAGCCGGTTTTTGACGAGTCAAACCGATTTTCACCGGTTTAAATGCATAACCGATCTGACATGTGGCTCGAACCGGCATACCCACCGGTTCCTGGTCGAACCGGTTCGACCGGCCGGTCCGAGCCGGTTTTTAAAACTATGGGTGTGTGGATGGGGTGAGGAAAAAGGCACGGATTTAATGGCGTTTTTTCTTTTTCTATTTCAAAGAATTACATGGCGTTAAAGCCACCAAATTTGAGTTAAGATAAGTAGCAAATGTGTCTAATGTTTATTCGAGAACAGTACCAACAGTACTTAGGGTACTGTATATAAGTTTTGTCCTTTTAAAAAATATAATTTTTTGAAATATGAAAAAAAAGGAAAATTATTTAATTTTTTAACTTCTGAATATAAATTGTTGAAAATTAAAATATGGAAATTAATTTTTTTTAAAATTACATCATCTGAAAATTTATAATTTTCAAAAATAAAATTGTCAGTATTTAAAAAAAAATTGAACATATAATTATATTACAAAAAAAGAAAGAAGTTGAGAGAGTAAAAGAAAACTGGGTTTTAGAGGAAAGGAAGCATATAGAGAAAGTTAGGGAGAGGTTCAACTATAGAATCCACCGTTGCTGCTAAACATTGAGGTAAGGGGGAGCTTTATTCAATCCAAGGGTAGTATATTCATATGGGTAGCAATGAATTATTTGACGATGTATAATGATGAGTTATTTGATGATGTGCAATGATGAGTTTTAATGATGTGTATTGATAAGTATTGATGTGGCATTCATACATTCATTGTCGTGTCTATTTGAAAATATGTATCTAAAGATGGATTGGATAAAATCAGCAACATGCCTCTGATATCTAAAATTTGTAAGTAGGTTGGTACCAGATGTATATTTAGTCAAGTTTAGGAGCATTGCATACATAAATATATTTTATTGATGAGTGTGAATTCATAAATGATAAGTGTCTTGTTTATATTTTGAGTGACCAATTGTGATTATTAAATGATGATGATTGAATGTGACTATTAAATGATGATAATTAATTGTGTGTTTTTGTATACTAGTATCTCTTTTGAGTCTACTTATGATGTTTATGCACCTGCATTATTTTGAATGTATGCTTTTCTTGGATGTGTGTATCCTTATGTGGTACATATACCCAAGACGAAGATTCCTAGAAGTTGTGAGTCTTGGAGGATGGCGTGGAGCCGTTCTCATCAACTTTTATTGTCATTGAGAGTCGTTCTGTGTCAATACTCCGATTCTATAACATTGGGGATTGGGGTTTCTCTTTACTTTTTCAAAATTTATTTTGGAATTCGCGTTGAAACTCAGTTTAATTGTTAAGACGACGTGATTATTATGTTTTGAACTTTTTTCCGCTATACTATTTTTAATTAAATTGAAGTACTTTTGAACGATAAGAATGTGTTACAACCTCGTATATATAAGTATTAATTTTTAATTTAAAAAATACTAGTTGGGGTTAGGGTGTTACCTAAAGAGGAAGGAGACCCTGGATGTTTTAATGTTCCTGTCGATGTGGGAAAAACCTTTGTGGGTGAAGCCTTATGTGATTTGGAGGCAAATGGTAACCTTATTCCATTGTCCACATTTAACAAGATTGGAGGACTAACTCTACGTCCTTGCTTTATGGACATTATTCTTGCATATGGCAATGAAACAAAACAACCTAGGATGGTCAGAGATATGGTGATCGACATTGAGGGTTTCAAATTCAAATTTAATGTAATTGTTTCACAGAATAAAAAGGAACAGAAGTGCCCATTGATTTTAGGACGATCATTCTTAGCAACTGCCAAAGCTTGAGCCTATTATGATATTGTAGTTCTATGGTATAGTATTATTTTTCCTATATTCACTTTCTAGAAAAGAAATTAATTATCAGTTCATACAAAGTAAAAACACCCTCAAACACAGAATAATTCAAAAACAGTAGTGTCACCAAGTATTTTCCACATTTCATATAATGCAGAGCGCTTAAGGTTAAAAAACAGCTATCAAAATGGGTTACTTTAGCAAACTAAACAAATCGATTGAAACTAAACATTGCAAACATCGTTCATGCAGTTTTATATCGAAAAACTAACAAAAATAGTAATAATTAATAGCTTCTCCAAAACACTTAGAGACACCCTACAAAGTTAAGACTTTATGACAAATTGTTGTGCCGTCAAATTCTAAAATAGTGTTGCTGTTATGGTCTTCAAATAGATCTTGGAGCTCCTCGTATGTGATGCGATGAAATCCAAAGTGTTGCTCCCACATAGGTATTGTATCATCAAGTGAAGGCAGTATTAAGTTCTTCACACCTAACACTTCAATTAAACACTTTTCCAGATTGTTCATAAGCATCTTACACATTCCCTTACATCTGAATTTTGGATCGGTGGCCACATAGGGGATTTCAACGACCTTTGTGTTTCTTGCATGTATCCTAAACGTGGCCAGTGAAGCCAATTCACCATCCTTGAACACGATGAAGTTGCAAAATCCGCTAAAAGAGCCAGCACTAAAGGCAATACTACTAACAAACTCTTTCTTCCTATGACCAAAGGTAGACGTTAGTAGCGCTGCAGCTTCTTCAAACGTTGTTAGATCTTGATGATCAATGTTGTTGTCAACTTTCATTATTTTCCAAGTTGCTATTGATGGATCACCGGCAACCGTCTCGACAACGTTCTCTTTCCCAAATAAGTCCTTAAGAGAGGAGAAAGTTTCTTGACAAGAGTCATTACAAAACGGGCGATTTGCACCAAGGACACCTTTGGCTTCAGCATCACAAAGAAGGCAGTAATTCTTGATAATGTTTTCTAATGCATCAACAGACATTCCTTTCATATCATCACCGTGTGCTTCTATCAGGCAAAACAACCTATTTTTTTGAAGTTCGATGAGACCCGCATCTCTGAGACAATGTTTGCTGTGATCATGGGGTGATATATAAGAAATCTTGTTTTCTTCATCGCATTCTAATATCCAATTCATAGAACGGAGATGCCTTTGTGTTTTCAGAGCTTGTATCTTCTCTTCATCAGAGGAAAGGTCAGAGTCGTGGCCCTTGGGACACCAATTCATAGATGTAGTGTCCACTTCGCCATTGGAATTGACCCATTCAACAAGCTCTCGTGCCTGAAGTAGAATGATCGCATAGGGATTGAATTCGGGAGGAGGTGGAGGAGGTGAAGGTATTTCAATATTCTTTAGATCAGATGAAGAAAAACTTGAAGTAGACCCACCACCATCACCAGGATTGTTGAATTCAGGACCAGGTGAAGGTATCTCAAAATCAAAAGAAAACGAAGGGTCAAAAAGATTATTTAGATCAAAAGAAGAAAAACTTGAAGGAGAAGAAAGAGAAGGGTCAGAAAAAGAAGGGTCTGAAGGGTCTGACTCTGGTATAGTAGAGAAGAAGAAGGTTGTGAAAGATTAAATTTCACTAGAGAAGGCCAATCTGGAGATGAAGGGTCTGAAGGGTCTGACTCTGAAAGTCTACCATCATAACCACCAGCAGAAGAGCCAGAGGAATCAGCATCATAACCTCCAGCAGAGCCAGAGCCAGAGCCAGGTACACCATTATGACCAGAGGCTGGTGAAGAATCCCGTGAATTAGAAGCCATAGAATAGAATTTGTGAATCGTAGTTAACCTAGGGTTAGGGTTAGGGCTAGGTAATAACCAGTAATTCATGAATTATACTTAAGCTTCCTTTTATCCTTTTATAGACACTCAAAGATTTGATTTTTTTATAAAAACTTAATCTTGGTCATCAAGTAACCTTCTTTAATTTTGCTCCTTTCAAATCTTTTTTTTATTTATTTATTATAACCTTTTATTTTATTAACTTTGTTCTACCGTGTCAATATTTTGATGTTCTAATTTTGGAGTCTTAATTACAACTACAAAATTTTATTATAATCATTGTCACACTTCTCGGGACAAATATAGCACTCATTGATACAAAAAAAAAGAAGCACTCATTGATAAAAAAAATATGGTATAATATTTGTCACCACTAAAAATCGATGGGACATAAAAGCTTGTATACGTAGTTTTTAAGAGTGTGTTTGGATTGAGAGTTTAGGAGGGGAAGTGGAGGGATGGTTCACTTTTAATTTTTGAATTACGAACAATGTAAAATGTTTTTTTAAAATAAATTAACCGTTTTTGAAGTATTATATAGGTGGATTCTAGGGTGAGGGGACAATTAAGTCCCTCACCGGTGGACCACTTATTTTATACCATTGGATCTATTAAAACAATTTAAAGGTTGAGATTTTGTTAGAAATAAAAAGTAACACAATTGTCTTCTCCCACCCAATCTTTGCTCTTTTTCTTGTCCCAACAAAACCTCCTTCTTTCATTACTTTTTTTTTGGTAGATAGACAAAATGACAAAGCCATTGTAAACTATCGGGGTTCGAACCCTGACAATTTCGGCATTTTGCCAGTTGAGTTAGGACTTCTGGATGGCCTAAACTTAAAATTAAAATAGAAGATTCAAAAAAAATTTAGGTTGAATTTCAATCAAAGCTTCACAGAATTTTGACATGAAAAAATTAATAAAGTGATGAAATTTCTAGGTTTTCAAGTTAAATTCTTGCTATTAAATCTCATTTTCAATTTCAACCTACTGAATCACATTAACATAACAATCCAAACGCCTCAATTTTCCAAGGAAACATGGCCAAACTGATTTTATTTCATTTGTGTTTTTCAATTGAGAAGCAGTTTCCATGGCAATAGTTTTTCTGGTCTTGCTTTTTGATTTTTTTTGCCCTTTTCTTGTTTTTTTGTATTCGATGGATTTAAGTTTAGCTTCCATGGTCATGAGAGTAAAACTCATCAGAGATAGAGAGAGAGAAGAAACCCAGAAAATAAAATAGAAGGAAGGAAACAAAATCATGGGTCTAAAAAATTAAAAAGAAAGAAACAAAATTAAACTTTTTAAGAACCACCATGCAGGCTTCAATAACGTTTGGAAGATAGAAATGCTAATGTTACGAAAATTGGGAGATTGGGTGGAAGAACACATATGTGTTGCTTTTTTATTTCCAACAAATCTTAGCCCTTATATTCTTTTAAATAAATCCAATGGTATAATTTAAATGGTCCACCGTTGAAGGACTTAATTGCTCCCTCACCCTAGAATCCACGGTATTATATAAACAATTCATCTTTTGTTCTTAGAAATAATAAGTGACAATTGTTTTTTTTAATAAAAGTTCACCTTTATTTTATGTTCTTCTTCTCTTGTATGTCTACAAGGAACGTTAGTGAGTAGACTCTTCTTGTCGGATTTTTGGATAAGTCTAATGACATAATCCTAATCAAACCAAGCCATAAACCCTAATTTTATATAAATCTACTTTCTAATCTAATTCACCGTTTTTATAATAAATTAACAAATGTCAAACTCATAAAGCGACAGCGGAGGGTTAGTATTTGTTAATTCATCATCTCAAATATCAATTCATAAAGCGGCAACGGAGCTTTGATATTGGAACAAGTGAAATTAGACAAGGGTTGCGAAACATGAGAATAGTCTCGCAAACCTTGAGACATATAAAGTTTCATTATTCAAGGATTCTAATAGCAATCAACCATGAGAATAGGCGTGGTTGCTAGAGGAACACACTCACTGCATGAAGCTTTGATACGCTTAAGAGAAACTTGTCTTTAGAAAATAGGTCGAATATAAAGTTTAGGTTTAAGGTTTGTTTTGTGAAGGATTTGTCATCTGATGAACCAATAATCCCAAGGCGCTTTGATTTTAATTATTTTCTTTTAATTAAAAATCCAAACTTTATAACTAAAAACTCTTTTCTAATCATTGTTGAAAGTTAATTGAATTCATAACTCCCTGTCGGAACGATACTATTTTTACTACTCGGTAACCGTGCACTTGCTTTGATTTTTATTATTTTCTTTTAATTAAAAATCCAAACTTTATAACTAAAAACTCTTTTCTAATCATTGTTGAAAGTTAATTGAATTCATAACTCCCTGTCGAAACGATACTCTTTTTACTACTTCGGTAGAACCGTGCACTTGCGGTTTTACTCATCAGGGGTAGAAATTGACGTTTGATTGGTTTTGTGTCTTTTATTAGTTTTGAAAAAGTTTTAAAATAAAAAGCCAAGTGGCAAATAAGAATTGGTTTGTAATTTTAAATTTAAAAGAAAAGAGACTCAAAGTAGAATTAAATTGATTAATGTTTGATTAAGAAAATAAAAATAAAAAAAGGGGATCACTTGATTTGAGAATCAAGGTTTATTATGAAAATATTTTTGTGATTTTTGATGTTATTTGCATGTTTTTGTTATTTTGAATAATAAATAAAACCTAAAACTAAAACAAACGTAGCAATGAAATAAAAGCATGAGAATGTTGTAGTGACGTTGGATCACCACAGAATCTCTTAACCTAAACTAATTTTTTGCATTTTTTATAACATAGAAACAAAATAAAATAAATAAATACCTTGAAACCGAAAGGGACAGAAAGGAGTAGAAAAAGACGAAAGACTCGTCAACACAAGTCGAAGGAGGGAGAAGGGAGGAAAAGCACAGGAAGCATCAACTGTGAATTTCGGTGTCGGAATGCATTGTGTGAGCTCTCTATTTATAGAGAAAATTCACAACTAAAAAGTGAGAAACTTTGGGAACAAGTAACTCATCTAGTACAAAAATATCCCAATTGTGTATCAAAATATATCATATTGAGTACAAAAATATATTATTCAGTACATAAATATGTTATTCAGTACATAAATATATATTATTGAGTATCAAAATATATTTCAGATCAAGCACTAAAATACATTAGATTGCCTATCAAAATAATTTCAAATTGTGTTCCAAAATATTCTAGATTGCGTTCTAATATATTTTAGCACAACTTGGGGACAAAGAAAGCACTTTTTAATAATGATCAAATTAAATATTTAATTTATCATTTCCAAATAATATTTTTCTAGTGCTTATTTCGTTCACATAATTATGTACCCCATTAATTAAAGATACACTCCCACTATATAATCTTAGGTCAAAAATTGGGGTATGTCAGTTGTTATTTGATTGTAATGGTTTGATGATTCCTATTAAGTTGTGCTTGTAATGTGTTTTGAGAATATGTAAGTGAAAGATAGCAAAAACCATGGAATTGGAAGCATAACTAATGATTTAGGGTGTAATAAGTGTTTATAACGAGGTAGATATCCTAGGATAATGTCTATGGTCGATTTGGGTGTGTTGGGGTTAATTTAGAAGCCTTAGGGAAGCTTTACCGGTGAAAATCGTGTTTGAAAAGTTTTTTTTTTTTACTTCTACATTGTGGTAATCGAATACCCCCTTTTGGTAATCGATTAACATTCCTCTCGAGTGCTTTTTTTTAAAAAAAAAGAAAAAAGTGTTATGCTGGTAATCGATTACCTCATCTGTTTGGTCCCAAAAAACTATTTTTTTTAGCGTAATTGATTACCCATACCAGGAAATCATTACCCACTTTCAGAAACCTTAAAAGTACCTTTTAATCCATCTCAATTGATTCCAAACTTCATAAAATGAATAGGGATTTATTTCTAACAACCAAAAGACGTTTTCCCATGATAAAATCAAAGTAATATGACATGTTTAATATAGGATGTGTTAGATTATAAATTAAATTGATGGGACAATATATAAGAAGCAAAGATAGATTGTTTGTTGAGGTGAATTTGATGAATTATTTGATGATGTGTAAAGGGTAAGTTATTGTATACAAACAAACAATCTCAAGATTCAGAATAAAGTTATAAAGTATTTATTCGTGACAAGCTTGAGGCTACTATTTCCCGCATGCTCTATATCCATTATCATTCAAATAAATAAAAGTTGACATGTGGGTGAATTCCTTGGGCACAAAGATAATTCCATGACCATTTGTAGCTTTGTATTTGTATCTAAGAATTTGGCACTGTGAATTGCCATGGTCCTCAGTACTCTTGAATTCTGCATTATATATTTTGCAAATGGAAGCTCACAATTTATGCGGCTGTAATTTCTAAGTGAGCAAGTTGTAAGATGAGATAAAAGGCATTCTGGAACAATTTTTGGTTCCTTCCAATGTCTGTCAGTTAACTTGCTTATTGTATCAGCCTGACAATGATACACACATTGAATTGTATTAAAAATAAATAAATAAATGTAGAAGTAGAAGCCTAGAAAACAAAGGGCAATGGAACGTTAAAAAAACCTCATGAATGATAAGAGTTTGAAGTTTAGGGAAATTTTCAAGCAGTTCAATCAGCCAGGTCCACTTCAGCAACCCAAGTGGACGCATAAAGTCGAATATAAGCTTCAGGTAGGTTAAATTATGAAACATGCATTGTAATGCAATGGGCCCTGTCTGCATGAATTATAAAGAGAGAAGTGTGAAGTTAAAGATTAAAGTAATTAACTTGTTGAATTTAAGAGACTAATTTGGGTACCTGTCGTATGCAGAGATTGTTGGCGTTATGAAGCCAATCATACTCGATAAAATTATCAGAAACTTTTGCTCTTGGCAAATTGGATAGGCTTAAAACCACCTTGACCTCCATAAATCCTTTGTTTCCAACTCCTCTAGAATGGGAGAACCGTAGAAATGCTTCAAGTAATGTTCATAATATATGAAAGTAACAGATTCCAAACGGAGAACTTTGAGAGAGGGAAGATAAACGCGTGGAACCTGATACAATGTTAAGAACTTCAATTTGAGGACTGTCAAGGTTTTGTAGTAAGAACAAAAGTAGGCAATGTGGTTTTGGAGTAAAGGCAGAGATCGATGGTTAGGTTTTCAACTCCTCCTTGAACTGCAGTATAAACAAAATCATTGATATCGTTTTGCGAGTGACGGGGATGGCGACATTTGAGGTGGAATGAGAGAATGGGCAGAGTGTTATCTCGAGTGGCGATGAAGGAGTAGAAGAATTTGCAAAAGGTGGAAGGGAGTGGAAAGGGTTTGTCTTCGAAGTTGAGTACGAGTTGTGAGATCCAGAGCGGTTTCCACCTTTTTGAGAGGATGGTTGTGGCTGCGGCGTCTTTCATGGGAGGAAAGGAAAGAATATGATAAAGAAGTGCGTCCAGCATACAGCTGTCTTTCCGTCAATGTCTCCGCTGTGAAATTGTGGTGCTGGGTGAGGAAATCATCGCAATAACAAACAATGGCTGGAATTAGGGTGACCCAAGTTTTGAAATGAACGAAAAAGAATTTGTTTTCCCACCTTTGACTTCCCGCACGCACTCTACAATTCCAATTTTACCCTCTTCAAATTACTTCTTCCCTCTCCAAAACCCTGCACACACTTCTCGTTGCAAGTAAAGTAAGGTGATATGCTCAATTCTTCTGGTATGTCAATTTGACTTGTTCCGCTTTCATCAGCTGCCATCTCCAAAATTCAATCAGCAAAAATTTTTTATTTCAATTGAAGATTGTGTTGTACCATGAGTCCATGTTTCAATCGCATATTTTTAGTAAGCATCGAGACCTTAAAAGCATAAACACACACGTGCAATGTTTATTTTAGTTGTTGCAGCTAATTTTTATCTTTTTTTCTAAAAGAGTAGATAATATTTATCTGAAATGTGTACATAAACATATGTTGTATGACTAAGACTGAAGTTATTCTTAGAATCAGTGTATCACACTATTATTTATTGAATATATTTAGACTAAAAGCATAAACAGACACGTGAATTTTTTGAAAATCCAAAGAATAATTTAGACAACAATGGTTAAATGACCAATCATAGTTGTTTGTTCCCATCTCATCTCATCTCATGGTGCAACTTCTGTTCTTCGTACGATTGAACATGTTGCAAGATAAATTTAGAATATTGACTAAATCTTCATATAATATATAACATAGAATAAGTTAGCTTCGTAACTCCATTTTTTAAACCAAAAATTGTTATCTTCATTCTCTCCCATCGTTCATTCGTTCTGATTGTTATTCTTTTCATATAAAGAAGCTGCTTGACCTGATAAGGTGACTGGTTTAGAAACTGCAATATAAGATGTTTTTTTACGGCAACACTTCATAAGTAGAGCTGATGTATCTGTTAGACCTCCTTACGCAATCATCCTACTCTTGTTTCCCACATAATCTTTTTTTTTTTTAAGGGCTTGAAAGATCAGGAGAAAATTTGAGAAAAGAGGATGATACCCAATAAATAATCAGAAATAAGAGAAAGCTCTTGGGACTCCCATTGAATATGAACATAAAAACATTTCAGCTTCAAACTCTAATCACTGCGCTCTTTTGTCTTCGGAACTGGGATCAGCTGCTTGAACCGCCGGATTTCTGGTATCTTTAGCAAAAATGCTTCCTTGAAGTACCCCTACAACCGGATAATAAAAAATTAAACAGTTCAAAAGAAATTAAACTTCAACTTAAAGAAGACAAGAAATTTCATATGGATCAAGTCACAATCAAAATCAAGAAAATATTTGAGTTGGTTCGGGCAAGGTCTAAAGGAAATAGTGCGACCAATATTCTAATGAATTTAGAAGGAAAGGTCTGTAAGGTAAAGAAAAGGATGACAAAAAACGATCAGTGGATTTGATACAGAAACTGCGCGCAATTTTCGATCTCAACTAATTGTTCAAAGCTAATTTCTGTATTGTGTAATTTGAGTTGTCCGATCTCATATTAACGCCGAGATTGCTTACTGCCAAACTGTGTGGGGAATTACTACTGCAGGCGATATTTTTGGGGTAAAAGATATTGTATTCTTTCAATCACTACCGATTTGGAGGTGTGATAATACAGTATAAACTATAAAGTAGCCAAATCAAACTATGTAGTATGCTTGAGGATTACCGGCTGGAGTAGATACACGATCAACAGGTCCAACGGCACGGCTAGAACTGCCAGTAGCAGACAACTTCCCATGAAGCTCTTGTGGGAATGCCACATTACTCACTAACCCTGTTTCATTTTCTCCACTATGCAAGGTACTATCATTGACTAGCTTTGCAGTAGATTTCGGTGAGAATGCTGTCGACCAAGATCCACCATTTGATCCAGCCAAAGCCATTATAACATCTGCCTGCATACACCAAAGAGCGTGCAAAAGTCATGATAAGCTGAATGACTCAACAGAACGAAAGATAAAAGACCTTCTGTTATATGACTTTTGAAGATTTCAAGCCCAAGACAAATTATATGTGTCTCTTTGAAAAAGTTAAGAAAGATCAAAGAAAATAAATAGGTGCACCTTTAAAATGAGTTTGCTTTTAATGAAAAATTGGTTTTTGATAAAGCCCAAAGGCATTGATTAATCAATGTAGCCAACTCAAGTCAGAATTTAGGATATAACAATTTGACTGATCCTCACTGGATTTTGATTAAAAATTAAAACAATGATGTTTCTGATTGTCCAATATTTGTACATCAAGTCTAATAGTAACACTCGGAAACAACAGATGGTCAACACTTTTGGAACCAATAAGCAATATCAAGCAACACATCTCACATTTCAAAGGACTTCAAGCAGATTTCTTTCTCGTTTTATTGAAATGGATATTTCATGGTTGAAGTGATTGATGGCCACTACAGTTTTTTTACCCCACTTAGAAATCAGAATATTCCTGCACCCTACTGTCTTGGGTATACATGTTAAAAAACTATTTGGTTTTTAATACTTGTTTTCACTACTATAAGAATAGAGTTTGGGCTGAATGAGAATCAAAGGGGGGACTCGGGGCAGGCTTCACATCTATAAGCTATCATGAGGATTACGAAAATAAGCTGAAAATAACTTATAGGTATAGCATACTATTTTTATAAGTTAATACCAAAAAATAGTTATACAAGTGACTAGGTGATAAGATAAGCTCAAATGTAGCTTAAATGCAATGCTTGAGTCAAGACCCTGCTTGGTTAAAATTTCAGGGAATGCAGATTACTATTTTGTCACATTCCTATGCACTCTCAAGTCTCAACGAAAGGGACTTCATTGCTCCTTCAATACAACATAGGTTTGCATTCAGTGAAATCTTATACGAACAGACAGCTAATCACCTGGTCCACTCTGAGTACATGTCTTAAACAATCTTCAGTACAAATGCCAACTCTGTTAATGTTTCAGTCAGCCTTAAATTTCTTGATGGATTCGTGTTCGATGCAAAATGCCAGTGTATATGAAAGAATGCTACTTACTAACACACATACACAATTCAACTTTAACTTAGCATCAGCGATGTGTTTGGGAAGCCAAACATTTTTTAGAGAATTTTGAAAAATTATAAATTTCAGCGGGGAAACATATTGAAAAGATCAAGAAAAAAATCCTAGAAAAAATAAGATGAAGAACACTCCATAAGCTGACTTTATATACTAGTAATGTCTTAACTAAATCCATAAAAACTATCATCCAAATACATTCCTTAAAAAAACAGAATATATATATTCTGAAACTCTAGAAGGAAGCCTTACATAAGCAACCGTTAAAACCAGTAAGAGAAAAAACTGTTTTCAAAAGTGACTCCACCAGTGTACCCAAAGCTTAAGCAAATATATGTGGTTGCTATGAAGTCTTTTCTATCAAATATTATAGGTTCAGCACATCCACCATATTGTGCAGTGACTACCAAAGTAGGTTGTAGAAACAGCAACATAAGTGTGATACGGAAATTAACCCTGACTATCAATACCATATTTCAGCTGAAATCTGATGAGTTTAAATTTAAGTAGATTGAATGATCTTTAAATCAACCACGAATGAACCACAGACCGAGTTTTTTAAGGCGCAATTTGTTGCCCATGATGATTCACAAATCCAAACTAATTTCAGGTCTTGTTTCACTAAATGCAGTAAACAGATATGACACGTTAAGAATGCGAGGTCAGACCTTATGTTGGTGGACATCATCAAAAACATGAGCTTGACCTCCATAAAAGATAGTCATCTGGCGGCTGGCAGGTGTTATCCCATGTTGACTGCTGCTCAATGCCAAAATGCATAAAGTCAATCAACTTCTACTTTTTCCAAGGTAAAGGAAGTGAAAATAAATAGAAACAAGGTGAATTGAGAAACTGTATATACAAGATAGATTTACCTTGGGGGCGTGGATGATTCTATTATATTAGTTAGAGGTTTTGGTCTGCTTCCACCGAGCAGCACTGCAGATGAAATTTTATCATTAGCAGTAGCAGCTGTGTTTATGGAACTTAAAATTCCGGGGCCTTTGATTCCAGTTCTAGATCCTTCATCAGCGGCAGGCTGAGAGATAAATGAAGGACCAGCAATGGTATCCCGAAGCTTGTTCGAAGCTAGTTGGTGTGCAAAAGGAGTCAACTGTCCTCCACGTGGAGGATGCTGCATGGAAGGGCCAGCATTCATGAGAATAGACCGTTCCCATTTATTCGCATCAATCTTAGTGTTGGCGGGAGGATGAAATATCTGAGAACTAGAAGATGGCTTCATTGACTGCATACCAAGTAACACTTCGTCATCATTAGGCCTTCTGGATCTCTCTCCTCCAGATGCATTTCGGAGGACCTGTACGAAAACAGGACTTAAGACATCAAAAGAAAAGAATATAAAAGCAAAAGTGTTTTTCTTTTTTTGGCTATTGAATATATTGGAGGAGAAGAATTGAGTGATATTTTAAAGTAACCTTCATCAAATGTGAGTTTTGAAAGGAATCAGGGACCATTTGAAAGGCATCTCTGGAGGAACCCATAAATGAGGAATCAGAATTACTTCTCTTATTCCCCACTAGTCTGTTACTTATCTCAGTGCCTGAAAAATCACTTCTTGGGCCATAGAATGGAACTCCCTCGAGATGATTTGATACCTGCTTTTCTACCAAATTGATGAGGGGTAAAACATTACATTCCATTTAAAGAAAACATAGAAACTTACTATAAACAATGTGTGTTTACAATTATAACTTTTTCCAGAATAAGTAAGAAACTAAGAAAAGAAAAATCAGACCAACTAATAAAACCTAAAAATTCATATCATTGTACTTCCCAATGCACAAACATTCACATGACATAGCAAAGTTTTCTGTTCAAAACAATGGTATTTTCAGTATAAAATAATTAAATTCAATTCTCTCACTCGAAATTATTTCCATGGAAACAAATAATCAAATCATACACCATACTACAAAGCAAAAGAAAATCATGACCATAAATTTGCATACCAAGGGCAAGGGGAAAACAATCAACTCCAACTAACTTGAAAAACACTACCTATAATTATTGAAAGAAAAACAAACCAAATCCAAAGACAAAAAAAAATGGAAAGTAAAGAACTTTAGTGGATGAGAATAAACTGAATAAAAAAAATAAAAAAAAAACAAGGGGGAAATGTAGCTAAAAATGAAAAGTTTAGTTTAGTTGTTTATTGGTACTTACCAGAAGCGGTTTCGGAGGTGGAGGAGAAAGGGCCACGAGCACCGGCGGAGGAGGCTGATGCTGATGCATCCGGTAACCTAACGTCGGTGGAAGTATCAGTGGGCTTCATGCCTAGAAAATCATGGAGGAAGTGTTGGGTCCCACTGATGTTGTTGTTGTTGTTGTTGTGTTGAGACTGTGAGTGTGAGTGAACCATTCTCAGTACCGCCATTGATTACCCATATCGCTCTGCTGCATAGCTGTGAAGCACGCTAGAGAGAGAGAGAGAGAGAGAGAGAGAGAGAGAGAGAGAGAGAGGAATGAATCAATCGTTTTCAGAGTGAAAAGCAAAAGGTTCTTTCTTTGTGTTGTTAGAAAATGTAGTTGTGGAGTTTTCTGTTGTTGGTTGATTTTAATGGATGCATGTTTGTCTTTTTTGAACAAAAACTTCTCTCATATCATTCTCACACTCTCACTCTCTTCGTGTCTCTAACGTTTGTTTCAATTTAGCTGTAATCAATTCAATTGGGGACCTTTTGTCAGCTTTTCTTCTTACTTTTACTTTCAGACCCCTCCTTCCTTATAAAATACTATCAGGTTAAAATATTATTTAATTTGTACTGTACTGCTTTTTATGCACTATAGTAAATGACTAATTCAAATGCAATCACAAACTCTTTAATTAAAACAACAATCTTTGAGTTTGAGTATATGACTTGATTTAAACTATAGTGGACATTACACGATGATATAGGGCGCTAGTCTTCCGTAGATACTTTATCTGGTCATATTTATATGAAACAATTTTTTTTTTTATTCATTGAATAATTGATGTATCTGGCCTATTTTTAGACTATATACATCAATTATTTAATGAATCTAAAAAGTCATCAAAGCTTCAATGTGTCAAATGATTTTTTTTTAATTTGTGGACGACATTTTTTTCCTAAACAAGAAAAAATGGAACTTATATTAAAGGATAAAAGATGCTCTTCTCAGCAGAGGGGATGTTAAGAAATAGCAACAAAGTTTAAATACAACACTTCACCAGTAAGAAGGAGCAAAGTTAAAACATATGATCCGCGTCCAAACAATCTAAATGATGTTGTCACCATCCAAATAACTCAATAGAAATAATTGGAACCATTTTCTTCAACCGTCACATATAAATATTTGACCTTATCCAACAAGTGAGACATAGATTTTGGCTTATTATTAAAGATTTTATTATTTATTTCTTGCCAAATCACTCAAATTGTAGCAAGACACATTGAGCACGTAAAAGATTGCCGCTTTTTCGAACCACTTGACAAATAAACATAATGATATAAATGATCCACCGTAGAATTTAGATCAACTGTCGAGACCCCCATCTAATCACAAACCAAGTACCATAGAAAGCCAAAAATATTACAATTTAAAAACAAATGGTGAACCGATTCCACCCCACCACATCTAGAACCACACATAGAACCCTCGGCAATTAAGACACCACATTTGCCTAAATTATCTTTGGTAGGCACGGAACATCCTTATGCCAGATCAACTCGGAAACCACTCATGCTTGATGCATTTGCGGGCTAGTAAGGTAACGATATACCCCTGAACATAGTACGCTCCACATCTATCTAGCAGCCATTGTTATATATCAGTCACATCAACCTGCAAATGAATGTTTGAAATAATCGTTGAGCACCTCCTCACCAACTCCTCCTCCCAAGCCAACAAACGAAATAACCATCCAAACGATATTTGTTAGAATATATATTTTTTAAAATGTTATACTCACACATTTGGCGAAGTTCTATAATGACAAACAAAATTATAGAGAAGCAGCGTATTTTAACTTCCACACTCGACACATACCAAAATGAATAGTTAGTATAAGGAAAATGCTAACAATTATTTTTAGATATTGTTTAATAATTCAAAATTAATAACTTCTATGTAAAAATGTGTGGTTTTAATTTTTATATGTATCTGACTTGTATTTTAAAGATGAAATTTATTCTTTTATAGATTCTTTAAATAATGTCTTTAAAGTACTTGTTAAAATCTAAACTATAATTATTGAAGGATTTTGCTAGAAGACGCTCATGTAGGTGTTTTTTAGCAATCCACACCTCAATGTGTGATTATCAACATTTTAGTTATAACTTGCTAAAAGACGCATTCATAAAAATTAGTTGGTGTCTTTTAACAAATGTCTATAGGATAATTTGCTAAAAGACACATTCATATAAGGTGTCTTCTAGCAAAACTCATTATTGAAATCTTTCAAGACCTATTGTATAAAAATCTAACAATGAGACAGATGACAGTGAGAATATAATAATAATTTGACAATGATGATCATTAATAATCCAAAAATGATAGAAAATCACTACTCCCTGAGCATATTTTTCTACTAATATACAAAAATAAATAATATTATAAGATGTCGTTAGATTCGTCTCGATGAATATTTTCGACATGTTAAATTTTTATAATTTTTATAATATATAATTAAAGATAAAAACATGCATTGGTATAGGACAAAGGAAGTGATTAATACACGTCGTCACTCAACAAAACTTCTAAATGTTTTGTCTTAAATAAAGTTATAGAATATGTTTCATATGCTAAAAAAATTAAGGGATGAGACAATTTTATTTTGTACTAATCCTCTTATTTCAGTAAAAAGGATCTAATAATTCGAAATTCGTTCAGAAGCAAATAAAACGTGGAGAATTGTTCTATAAAAGAATAAACTCAATTTCTCTTCAACAATTCCTCCTATTGAGAACTCGCTACTATTTGAGGCTAAACACTTGGTTTCTCATTTGATACTAAAACTACTTTAGTTTTATTGTGTTCAATTTTCAAAATTGTTCCATGGATATGGTAAAATAGAGGTCCAACAAAAACAAAAAATTTTATTCATCACCATAACACTTTTCTTTTTGTTTAAGTACAAGTTTTAAAATACAAAAGTAATCTTTTGCTCTTCAAACATCGTGTAAGATAAAAAATAATGTTTAATATATCAGTAAAAGTTTACGGTGTAGTGTTGTATTTTATGTTATGTAAGTGTTGTTATGTCTATTCTATCAATTACTTATTTTTTAATAGATCAAACACATCGAGTGTCTAAGATACTTTTTTTTTCATCATTTTCCTATATTATCATGGAAGATTTAGCTCAATCTTTTATAAAAAAATTGTTATGGCAATAAGCGTTCTTATGACATTTGTAAAGTAAACAAACAATGATAGATTTTTTTTTTAAAATTAATAAAGTAGTAGTAATAGATTTGCCCTAGATTCAACAATATTTAAACTTTTAAAAAATTAAATTTACCACTTTTTACAATTTCTCAATCCAATATTTCTATTTTTATCATTTTGATTTGTGCCCTAAAAATGCACTCTTAAACATTAAAAAAAGGGAAATGCTAACCGGTGCCCCCGGGCATTGATTAATGCTTAACCAGTACCCAGGGGCACCGGTTAGCAAGACCTTAAAAAAATACTGTTAAACTTAAATAAAAGTTGTCAACAAACAAAAACAACTATATATTAAACTAATCAATGATCACTATTGAAAAGTAGGAGGATCACATTAATTTCGTAATTATCTTGTTGTTTTCATCTTAAATTAAATTAAACAAGAGATTACCCTAAACTAAAAAGATAAATACTCCTCCCTCCTGTAAGAAGTTAAGAAGAGGAATAAAACGGGAGGGACCACAACAACAACAACGTCAGCGATACAGGTTGTTCTCTCTCTATCTCTCTCTAACGTTATCTTTGTGTTCTATAGTGTTATGTTATCCCCAATTCTTAAACCCTAACCCTAATTTCATTCATTGCAATTGGGCCTTTTCTTTTTAGCGCACTCCTTAATCAATTCATCGTTTTTCAATGTCGGTATTGTTATCAATTGATCATAATAACTTCAATCTTGTTCTTAATTTCTGTTTTCATTAATCAATTTAATTCACATTCTCAACCTGAATGATTTAACAAATAAACGCGGGTTCTTTATAAACGAATTCTTTATAAATTCTTGACAAATTTAACTGTGAGCTGGTTTAAAGTTATGATAATCATGTTTTCCCTCTTTATGGCGCGTCCAGAACATTGTTGGAATTTTCTCTAACGTTTATTATTTCCCGTGGCCTCAGAATGTGAATTGTTTCTGATAAGGCGAAAAGATGCTTGCGAAGGGTTCTGAACTTGGTGGGAATATTTGGAGAGAATTGCCAAGAAATTCTTCATCAGTTGTCTCAAACACTCCGCAAAAGAGATGTTTTGATAAATTATGCAATCAACATGTAAGTAATCCAATAGGATTCTCCACAGACTGGCGTTATCATCCTGAAATGGCATACAACCGTCACTGGATAAGAAAAAGAATGTGAGTGAAAGTGATTTAACTTTCATAGAAATGTGGTTGCTTGCATCTGCTTCAACTTAAGATTGCAATTGAATTGAGACTATACTAACTTTAAATTTTATTCAGTTTTGAAATCATTCAGAATGAGCAATTCGCCCCTATGCTGGAATTATTGCTACTTACCACTGCTGCTTCAAAGGTTTGTTTCTTGAAATGTTGTGTTTGAGCATATATTACTTTTTTTTTTGCTAATAACATTTGCATATAATAGTATAAAATTATATCTGTATTCTGTCAATTAAGCACAGTTTTTTCTACGAATTTGGCAGGAGGAATATATGAACCTGGAGACGTTGAATCAGCGTATGCAAGCTCTAGTGGGTGTTTCCAAGTCTGATGCCGCTAGTTATTATGGTGTTCCAGAAGGGAGACTATCTGACCCTTTTATTGTTCATGGCCTGCCTTGCTTTCCTGACGATGGTTCGTCAATCCCCCTACTTGCTGATATGTGTGTGCTTCCTAACTTACCCGTTTCGTATGGTGGAAGCAATCTGGATGCTAACACCAGATCAAGTAGCTACTATTTTCCTCTGAAACATGCAAATAATGGCATGCTTAAATTAGATTGTGATTTCTCCCCAATTTTTAATCATTATTCGTGCAATATTGATTTTGTCTTTGCATATTACTGACTTTGTGCTTCTTTCTTTGCTAGAATTATTTTTTTTACCCATTTATTTTGCTACTTTTGCAGTGGAGATGAATCTGTCAAAACAGAGAGATTGTTTGGGGTTTATCCAGAATAATGAGTCTATGAGTTTTCCTACTTCAGTGGGAAAGTCCATTCAATTTGAAGATTTACATTCGACATTCCCTAAACTTGTTTCAGCGGATATTTCGGAACAATCCAATCTTTTTCCTAGCACGAGTTCGTGCTTAGAACTGGAAGATACAAGGCGAAATAAACCCCAGGAGTTGGATTTTCAGAACAGTTTCACTCATGCCATGCTACAACCTACGAAAAGACAGAAAATGACGGAGTTTGCTTTTGACGTCTCTTGGGTTAATGATGCCAGTTCCGATCAATCGACTTACGAGATGGCTCAACCTTGTTCTTTTGAAACACTTTCAGAAGTGCAGCAACAGTTAGAGACTATTGAGTCTGGAATGATTCCCTCGAAAGGCTCAGAGTCTGGCATGATCTACAGCAGAAACTCAATGGAAATCAACAGTAGGCCTACTCTCGGGAAGAAACTTAAAGATATTGATGACGATGAAGAGGACATACAAGGCAGAACTGGATTCCTCCAGGATGGGGTAAATGCTAAAAAAGAACTTATTATTGTTCATGAGGGTGAAGAGGACATTGAAGGCAGAACTGGATTCAACCAGGATGGGATAAACGATAAAAAAGAAATCATTGAGTCAAAAGATGATCAAGAGAAGCAAACAAAATCCCCAAATACAATAGTTGAGGCTGTTTCCTTGATTGATTTGTTCACACGTGATCAAATAGAAGAACATATTACTAGTCTGAGAAAGGAATCTGTTCAGGTTAGTACACCACCTGCCAGTGTTTTCAATTACCTTGATCTGTTTACGTATGACTGTTATGATTTATGTCATGAACCAACTATTCCAAAAGGTAAAGCTATTTGGTTAAAGCTCATGAATGGTGCTTCTTTTAATCATTGGATATTATGCATGCATGTTATTGTGAAATTTTGAATGTCTGTATTTGCGTGCATGCTCAGCTGACAGATTTTATTTACATTTGTCAATTTCTGCAAAAAAAATTAAATTCATTTTTAGTTTGTGATTTTTATTAAAATTACATTTTCTATTTCTGCAATTTACATATATACATATTTCTTTTTGCTTTTGAATTTTTAAGCCATATAGAAGTTAATAATTCTTTTAACACAGATTACATCTGAGGAGAAAGCAGGGATTGATGCAAACACATGCCAATTATGTCAAAGGAAAAAGCTTTACTTTGCACCAGTGCCAATTTTTTGTTCATGTTGTGGCGTACGCATCAGGAGAACCTATTTTTGTAGAAAAGAAGAAGAATTTGATGCACAGGGTTGCATTTGCTCCGTGTGTTATAAGAATTCTAAAGGTGGGAAAATTACATTCAATGGGGCATTTGTTTCTAAGACAAATCTCGAAAAAAAGAATAACGATGAAGTTTTTGAAGAACCCGTAAGTTTCAATATCGATTACTATATAATTCAGCTTGATATACAGAGAACTATATACTAACTCTTTATGACTGTTGTTTCTTCTAGTGGGTTGAATGCAATAAATGCAAAAGATGGCAGCATCAAATATGTGCACTCTACAACAACAAAAGAGATTTGGATTGCAGTGCTGAGTATATATGTCCTGTATGCCGCTTAAAAGAAATTGAAAATGGAATTCATGTTCCTTTACCAAAAGCTGCTAATTTTGGTGCTAAGGACTTGCCAAGAACCATGCTTAGTGACCACTTAGAAAAAAGACTTTTTGAGCGTCTCATGGAAGAGAGAGCGAACTGGGAAAAAGTTGAAGGGAATGAGAATCTTGATAAGGTAATACTGAGAAATCAGCATGTATGCACATAAACTTCAAATATCTTGACATTTTCTTATTCTTATGCAAGCAAGTAAATTGATAATAGTAATAAATTAGTATTCTGTCATGTTAATAAAATTATTGATCTTTTTTCAACCAAATATATATTGATTTGAAAAATCTAGATTATTTACGTATGTGCCTTGAATTACTGCAAAATTGTAGGTTTCAGCAGCAGAAAGTCTTTCTGTTAGAGAAGTGTTATCTGTCGACAAACAATTGAAAGTGAATAAGCTGTTTCTGGACATCATTCCAGAGGAAAATTACCCTGCCGAATTCTCTTATAGATCAAGAGTAAGTTCAGTGGTTTATTATTGAATAAATAAATATACCACAAATTGCATCTTCAGAACTAACTTTCTCTTGATGTCTACTCTATTATGTCTGTATTTTCAGGTTATTCTTCTGTTTCAGCAGATTGAAGGAGTAGATATATGCATTTTTGGAATGTACTCCCAGGAGTTCGGCTCTGAATGCGGCAATCCAAATCAGCGTTGTGTACACATTTCATATCTTGATTCTGTCAAGTATTTTAGGCCTGAGAGAAGGACAAAGAGTGGAGAAGCCCTTCGTACCTTTGTTTACCATGAGATATTGGTATTTTTCTTTTAAACTCTATTTCTATGCCAATAGAACTAATAAAATTCCATTCTTTCTATTTATGTTTTTTTCTTCCTATCATCAGATTGGATACCTTGATTTTTGTAAGAAACGGGGTTTCTCAACTTGCTACATATGGGCCTGTGCTCCTTCAAGAAAAGGGGATGATTATATACTATATTGTCATCCTGAAGAGCAAAAGACTCCGAAGAATGATAAGCTACGTCGTTGGTCAGTCTTTCTTTCTCCTTATGTGTCTCTGTGTTGAATTTTGTGAGCTAGTGTATGCATTACATTGAGAATTTGAGAGTACATTTTCCTTCTTTTATCTTCTTTGTTTTCGATAATTAGCACTGCCATGTAACCACTGAATATTTATATTATTTGTTTATGCAGGTATCTTTCTATGATAAAAAAGGCTACTGAAGAAAATATTATTGTTGGTTTAACCAACGTATATGATCATTTCTTTGTTCCTACTGAAAAAGGGAACTCCAAGGTGACAACTTCTCGTTTGCCATACTTTGATGGAGACTACTGGTGTGGTTATGTTATGGAAGCAGCCAGGACCATTGAAAAAGAGAGCGGAGGAGACTATGAAAAGATGTTGAAGAAACAAGTGCCAAATAGAGCTTTAAAGACCATGGGACATGCCAATCCTTCTAAAGACACTGCCAAAGACATTCTGGTGATGCAAAAAGTATGTCTACCTTGTCTTTTACTTTCATCCACGTCTTCCCTTTATAGTCATCCAATGGGATATATTCTTTTATACTTGAGTGAATGAAATGTTGCAATGTTCTTATTATAAACCAGTTTAAGTTATTTACATGATATGTATATGTGTAATCTGAACCTTCTTCCTTTTCTTTTTCCCCCCTAATTTTCATTAGGTTGGCCAAAAGATATTGCCTACCAGGGAAAACTTCATCATAGCTCACTTGCAATATTCATGCATGCACTGCCATGAAGTGATAGTGTCTGGGAAGCGATGGTTTTGCACTGAATGCAAGAAATTTCAGGAGTGTGAAAGGTACGATAACTTAAATACATATTTGAACTGTTTGTTTTTCACCTCCCTTTGAAATGAATACATACTTGAACTGGTTTTGCATTGAGTGCAATAAAAAAGGCTTTTTTGATTGACTTTCATATCAACATATTTCAGATGCCATAGTTCTGATGCACACATTTCAAAGAATGGCGAGGTGCATACACTATGTCAGGTAACAACCTAAACCTGAAGTTTTTCATATGTTTTTCTCATCGTTAGTAATTTCATGCAAAACATTGGATTGTGTGCTGTTTTCAGGCTGTTGTTGATGATATTCCCTCCAACACTAAGCATAATGATATCATCCTTGAGAGTGGATTATTTGAAAATAGGAACAGCCTTTTGAGTTTTTGCCAGAAGTATCAATTTCAGTTTGACATACTCCGCCGTGCCAAGTATTCCTCAATGATGATCCTCTACCATTTAAACAACCCTACTCTGGTGACTGTTGGAAAATGTAGCATTTGTTGTGCACACAATATATTTCAAAAGTGCTATAAATGTGAGATTTGTCCAGAATGTACCATTTGCTCTGCTTGCTATAAGGATAGAGGTGCTAACTGCCATGAACACAAGTTGACTCAAAATGAACTCACATTGACTCAAAATTATTCAACACCACTATGTCAATTTGGGAATCGTGAGTCAAATGAGAAAACGGTATGAACTTAATTCTCAGGATTTACTGTTTTCATTACTCGTTTGTTTTGGATTATTGTTCATATTTGCTGACTTACACACACACAGATGCTGAAACTGCTGGATGTTTTGAAGCATGCATCTCAATGTCGCGCAACTAAAGCTGAACCATGCTCTTATGCAAACTGTTCTCAAATCAAGAAGCTATTCTCTCATGCTCGTAGGTGCGAAATTCGAGTAAATCGGGGCTGCCAGCACTGTAAAAAGATATGGTTTATACTAATTGCCCACTCCAGGAATTGCAAAGACTCGGAATGTAGAATACCACGTTGCAGGTGTGTTGCTGTTAGAATTCTACACCACCTAATAGAATTTGAGAGAATTTGGATATTCTCCTTTCTGATTTATTCTTTGGCTAAACTATGCATAAATATACTTATTCCTTTCACAACAGTCATTTTTTTGGCTAAACTATGCATAAATACCTATTTCTTTATATTTATTTTGATTTTGCAGGGATCTGAAGAAGCATATAGAATCGAAAGCAATGCATTCCGAATCTTGGCGTGGAGCTGCAGTTATTGAAAGTGACGTAGCAGTCGTTGATCAATGAATCTGTGAATAGAGTTCACAGTCAACAACAATAAGCTACTATACAGCTTTCAAATAATTAGTTAATAAGCTTATCGATAGCATTGATTTAGTAAGTGATTAAGCAGTCAATGTGTAGCAATTAATTGCCAATTTTTGTAAGCTTTGATGAAGCATATTAAATTTCGTTGAAGCTAGTGTATATAAAAAAAAAAATAGTTCGACATAAGTGTTGAGATTTTTATCTTTCCTTTTTTGTGTATATAATTTTGATCATGTATATACAAAGATTAGCATTGCAATTGCCTTATTTTTTTAATCTCTAAAAGCAAGAGAATCGACTTTGTATTGTGATGAATATATTTTCAATGTTGAATAGATAAATGAAATACGTGAAGTGAGTTTAAGTGATCAGATGAGATGATGGGGTGATGATGGGAGAAAAGGAATGGAAATGAATGGATTAAAGTGTGTTGGATTTTAATGCGGGGCCTAATCTTACATGTATGTGAGGAGGGGGTGAGGTTAGCATCAATTTGATTTGTTGGTTCTTTAGACCTCAAAATAAAAACTCGAGAACAAAACCAAATCAACTCGGTTTAGATCGGTTTGGTTTGATTTTAAATCAAATCAGACAAGATACTTTTTTGGTTTTGTTCGGTTTAGATTTTTGATTTTATCTGAAGCTTACATCCCTTATATATATAAGTTTGGTCCTAAAAATAACACTCAAGACATCTTACAATGAATGATACTTGTGAAAATGAGTTTCATGAGCTTAGCTCAATTGGTAGGGACATTGCATAATTTATGCAGGGGTCAGGGTTCGAACCCTGGACACCCCACTTCTCCACATTTAATTGTGTGAGCTTCAGCTACTAGACAAAAAAAAATTATAAATGAAATAAAAATAATAATTTTACAAAGTAACGTTATGCCTCTAAAAAATGTGTTGACTTTTGTAAAATAACAAATGTGTTGACTATCATATCATAAATACAATAAAACCGTATACACACACTTGTAAATTTTACAATATTTTTTTTAATAAATTGTTTCACGTAATATTAATTAGAAAACACACCTTAAAAAAAAGTTTAATAATTGTGTAAATAGTTTTACATTGTTGTCCAATCTCCAATGGAAACATATCACCACCTTGTCATGTAAGTTTACCTTTGTAACCTTATATTAAAAATAAGGCCAAATACCTCTCTGCGTCCTTTAAGTTTTACGTTTGTTTCACATAGGTCCTTTAAGTTTTTAAGGTTTCAGATAGATCCTTTAAGTTTCGAGTTTGTTTCGGATATGTCCTTTAAGTTTATAAGGTTTCAGATAAGTCATTTAAGTTTCGAGTTTGTTTCAGATAGGTCCTTTAACTTTGGCTTAACGGAGGTTGATAGAAATGACCTATCTGAAACAAACTCGAAACTTAAAGGACCTATCTGAAACCTTATAAACTTAAAGGACCGATCCGAAACAAACTCGAAACTTAAAGGACCTATCTAAAACCTTAGAAACTTAAAGGATCTATCTGAAACAAACTTGAAACTTAAAGGACTCGGGAAAATATTTGACCTAAAAATAACTATCAACTTCTTTTTTTTTTTAAGCAAAAGAAACGCAAAAGGATTTGCGGCTCCCTTAACTAGATTAATATTTTTTTTTATTATGTGTGAAAGAAAAAAAAAGGTCAACCACAAGGGTGATAAGCTACAAAACAACCTTACAAGGTCAAATAGCCCAAAATTCTGAGAACAAAGTAATCAGCCACACACCACTACCACAGTCCAGCAGACCTGCACACGTATCCGAAACCAAATTGCAAAAACTAGGGTGTATAAACTCAAAGAGCGTAGTTGAGTTTTTTATAACGGTGCTTGAACTCAATTCAACCGCCAACACGATAACGAGTTAGTACACCACAATTAACTATTGCATTGACATGAAAATTAAAGAGCCATTTCTTGATGAACTGTTCAAGTTCAATAACTACGGACTGAACCGAGATTTGGAAACTATGATGACCACAATGCTAACCTACTCCAATCCACCCACGACGAACCAAAGCTAAAGAAATGTGTACATCTTAACATATATGTAAGAAGAATCATAGATCAATGCAACGCACCAACGACGACGACACAGAGTCGGACGAGGACAAAGGTAAATGAGCTACCCCCCACATCAACTCAATAACAACCAAGGAGATGCCTCATTAACCACAGCAAACAGTCACGACAACGACAAGAACCACCGGTGGATTCAAAACCTACCCTTTGAAGACCTGTTACCACCATCGAACCAACAACACGTCGGAACCCGAGGTTCATCTGACTTCGCGATTTTTAAAGAAAACTAACGCGAATCATAAATCTACGCTCACGTTTTAGAGAAAGTAATCTACTGCCGACCGCCGGCTTGAACACGACCAGTCGTTAGTAGATCTTATTTGGAGGTGGTGCAGATGGCTAGCGCCGACCGTCCCACCACCCACTGCATCAGAGATGGGCCGTTTGGATTGAGAGGGGTTGTTTGAATTACACGGGGAAGAGGGTGCCACAATTGTGTTCTTATAGAGAAGTCTGAGCAAGCTTTTTAGAGAGAGAAAAAAAGAATTAGATTGAAGGCAAAAATTTCGAATATAACTATCAACCGTTGTATTTAGTAAAAAAAAAATCTAAATTGAACGATAATGTAAAACTAGTTTACCCTCATATAATTTTTTCGCAAAAAAAAAAATAGTAACAACTTCATCGAAATTTAAAAGTGATACTCCTTTGCAAAAAAAAAAAACAAAGTGATACTCTTGATAAAACATTTATTTTGGCAAATATTGATAATAAAATAACGATCGTACAATATTATTATAAAATATATAAACATGATTGTACTTAAATAGTTAATGAATTTTACCAAAAAATAAATTGTCTGAAAAAAATCAAGTTTAACAAACAATTTCTAATTAAATTATACATCATCTTTCAATCAAACTTTAAATTATAATGACTATTTTCTCTAAAAAATGAAGAATTGAAATAAAATATATATTATGAGGTGCCAATCGCATCACATGACACCGCCATGAATCAAGTATGATTTTTGGCTTTAAAGAATAGTTTTTTTTTTCACTAAAAATGTGCGTGGGAATATTCTAACTAATATTTTGCCATTGATTCTTTTTTTTTTAGGAAGTTTTGCCATTGATTCTAACTAATATTTGTCAAAAATATTATAATATAATTGACCCGACTGTCGTGTCATTTGATGGCCTGCTCATAAGTCATAACAATCATACAAAACCATCACATGGAAAATCGAATCACGTGAAAAATCCGTAAATATATAATTCTTTCCATTTCTATTTATATTTCTTTCAACATGAATAGGCGGAGCAACAAGATGCTATTTTCCGGCAAATCTCATAAAAAGATTTTAATGCTAAATCACGTAATAAGGAAATCTAATTTAAAAGGAGACAATATAAATTCGCATTGAATTATTATGAAAAAAAAACAAAATTCCATTTTAGCTTATACCAATTCATCATACATTAAGCACATCATCAATTTTACATTTATTAGTATTACTTATGAATCTCCCAATAATTACAAGTTTAATTTAAGTTAAACATCGCATCGCTTTTGGATTTTTTCTTGAAGCTGTGCTTTCCTAACTTTCCTTTTTCATCAAACGAAATAGTGCCAATTAGGCTATGATGGCAAAGGAAACAAGAAAATAATTTAAAGATAGGAACTAAAATGTCAAAACTCATTAAAATCACAATTTAAAGCCTATGGTTTGAATGGCGGTGAGGTAAGAAGAAGAGAGCCATACGAAAAAGTCAAAAGAGTGTATTTTGTCAACACAAAAAACATGTAACACAAAATTTCTTAAAAAAAATGTAAAAAAAATTATATTAAATTTTTTACTTGAACTTTTCAGAGAAAAAAATAAAAGGAAGCTTTTTTATTTTTTGTGTTGACCTGGGTTTAAACTCCAGACGTTGTCAACTGAGTTAAACTCACGAGGACAAAGAGCAGGAAAACTAATATAATATATTTATTTACTACTTTTTTTTTTCATTCAAGTCAAAATCTTAAATGATTTTCTCCGTAATTTTTTTATGTATAGGAAGGATAATTCTTTTGGGAAACAATTAATTGAATTAAATTTAATTTTCTAAAAATTTAAATATACTATATAATAACTTTTGAATGCGACGATTCACATTTTTTCTTTTTATATCAACTGTCCGATATTCAAATAATGATAACCGTTTATATGGTCCTATATAAATAAAGTAATATGTCTCTTCAATGGCGCGTAATTTTTTTTTCAAAAGAAGATAAAGAGTAATGATATTTGTTTCAATTCACACAATTCAACTAATTAATAGTATAATAACAATGAGAATGATGATGATAATAATACACGGTATATAAGCCTATTTGAATGCATCTCTAAGAAAATATTAACGTTTGAATGTAAAGATTGAGATTTCTTCTTTGTATATTAGTAGTCCAGTATTCAAATAACCATGATTTTTTTCTTAAGGATCAAAATAATCATAATTGTTTACATAATAACTAGGAATAATGGAATTAATCTTTTTTTTTTCCCTTTAGATGAAGTGATAATCCACTGAAAATAAACTCACACACAACTGTGAGGTTTCGGGTTCGAACCCGGGTCAAGACGTCCGGCCTTGCAATTTTGGCATTTGCCAGTTGAGTTAGGACTTCTAGACAAATAATGAAATTAATCTTTTGAATGGAGCGCAAACATAATATTTTATTCAAATACAATTAACAATATTGATTTTTTTTCTTCTTCATTTCATATTTTCCCTAATTAAAAAATAGTAACTATTTTGGAAAAAATAAAAAAATATCTTGACCGAGTAAAATTAAAAAGAGTATTTTGTGGTGGTGACGTTAGTTGTATTAAATGGGAAAATATTGAAAAAGAGGAATGAAAATAACGTTTTTGTAATGTAGCTGTAATGTTGTAATTTAAAGTTTTGAACTGTGGCTCCGTCCCGCTCAGTGAGGAGTGAGTGAAGTGTAGTGACGCTCCTCTCTTCACTTATATTACTACCATCCCACTTACTCTCTTTTTTCTAACCCTACTTCCTTCTCTCTCTCTCTCTCTCTCTCTCTCTCTCTCTCTCTAGGTGATCATCTTTCACTCTTTCATTCTCAATTTCACTCTTATAATTTTCAAATTCTATCCAATTTTTATTTTTATTTCTATTTTGTTGTCTAGATCTGAGATCGAGCTACATTACATTGTATTTTGAGGAATATCTCTCTCTTTTTTTTTATTTTTTTTTTATCCTTTCTTCCTTCTGTAGAAAGGGGTGAAAATCCAAGGAACCAATTCTTTTCTTAGACTCATATGAATTATTTATTTTTTTTTGAAAAGGCATGACATGAAAATGCTTGTTTTTTAACGTGTTTGGTTGGACTTTGGAGTTCAAAATTGTGGTTTTCTTTTACTCTTTATTTGTTTATTTTGATTGATTGATTCAACATGGTTGCTTTCACAGCAACCTCCTTCGTTATTTACATTATTTTTTTACCTTTAGTCAGGCAAGAAAATCATCACACCAGGAAATAAAATAAAAAAATCAACAGTTCATGATTAATCAACAAACTCAAATTATCTAAATATCAAGATTTGGGGTTTCTGATATATATGTTGATTAGATACAAATAATAATAAAAAGAAATACAATGCTACAGTACCATAGCGACATTGTTTTGTTGGTCTATTTGTGTGCTTATGTTAATTTCTTGTTTGAAACACAGGTACATGTTTGTATGATTTGTGTTTGAATTAGAATTAGAATTGGGTTGCTCTTCTTCTTCAAGGCACAAGCACTATGTCTATGAGTAAAGCAAATAGTACATTGTGTGCCAAAGATGAAGAGCGTCCACTCAGAATTACCAGATCAAGGGCAAAAGTTTTGGGAGGACCCTCTTCGGAAAATGAAGGGAAAAGAGCAAGGGTTGTTTCTTCTGAGAATCAAACATGTGTTGTTGTTCCTCACCGTAAAAGAAGGGCAGGGCTTACTGATGTAACTAACATCACTGCAAAACCACATGATAAACGTGTTAAACAATCCAATTTTCAGGTATAATAATCCCAATTTTCTCATCAAATTCATGTTTCAAATTATATCAATATCACCATATAATTAGGAAGACCTAAAATACAATCAGAAATTTTTTGAATTAATGAGTTGGACTGAAATATGGTTAACATTATGGCGTAATTTGATCTAGGTAGCCGACACCACTTGGTGGAAAAATGCTTGGTTGTTGCTATCACCATATCATTAGGAAATGATAGTTTTTTTTTTTTTTTTTTTTTTTAAGATTC